>Ga0307377_10001850_pt1 | contig 25879 bp, 18 predicted proteins | sample TR3MG_FD_202535 | JGI IMG/M metagenome (GOLD analysis project Ga0307377, IMG submission 202535) | Soil microbial communities from Risofladan, Vaasa, Finland - TR-3 | ecosystem: Environmental > Terrestrial > Soil > Coastal area > Acid sulfate soil | place: Finland: Risofladan, Vaasa | collected... | reverse complement strand
GGCAGCTGCGGCAGATGCAGTGCTATCCACAACATGGGCATAGGATCGGGAATGGGGGTTGCTCTCTGCCGCTGACAGCGCAGGCAGAAAAATGGACCGGGAGAGCGGCGCTCCCCGGCGTTTCAGAATCGACAGCGCAAGCCCGCCGGCAGAGGTGGCGAGCGCGATGCGCAGCACCGCGGGCGAAGGTTCGCGCGCAGCCTGGGTGGGACGGAACAGCACGGCGAGACAGCGGCCGCCCTCGGCCGCGAGCTGCAGGCGCCGCAACTGGGCGTAGCGGATGTCGCGCGGCCAGACGAGCACGCCGCCGCAGGCCGCCGAGCGCAGCGCCTGTTCCGCCGCCCATAGGCTGTCGCTGTCCTTGGCCGTTTTGACGATGACGATGCGCTCGAGGGCGATGCCGGCAGCGGCGAGCGCTGGCGCGTAGGGCAGGTAGGGCGGGGCGATCCAGGCGATGAATTTTCCCCGGGAGGCAAGCTGCGCCAGCGCCGGGCCGAGAATGCGCAGCTCGCCTATGCCTTCGTGCTGCGGCAGGATTTCGGTGAGCGCGCCGCGGGGCCAGCCGCCGCCCGGCAGCTCGGCGTCCAGTGCCGCAAAGCCGCTGGCTATGCCCGGGCAGGCGCTGCGCGCGAGTTCGCTGCCGCGCCAGATGCCGGGATGCTGATCGAGTTCGGCCGCAAGACTGGCCATGGCATCTCCAAAAACTGTATTTTTATACAGTATCCGGAAATTCGGCCGATTTGTCTAGCCGGATTTTTCGATCACCCCGTGAGCAATCCATTCCTCGCTTGGCGTTCTTGAAGCGTGGATTTAACTGCGATGTCCGGCGCAGATTATTTCGTCTTGTACAGCCCGTGCCCGGCGCGCACCGCCAGAGCCGTCCTGGCGGATGAACCGCAAAGATGTTGGCCGATGTCGCTGTATTGCTAACAAGCTGTTGAAAAATGCCTCCCGTACCGCAAAAAGGCGTGTCATCCATCCACTTTTGCCTATCGCTTAGGCTCGCGCTGGCCTAGACTAATGCACTGAGAAAGAAGGGGGAAAAGCATGCAGCTCGACTTCGCAGTCATCATCAGTGTCTGCTCCATCGTCGTGATGTTCTATTGCCTGTGGCTGGTCCTGTCGCTGAAGTCGCGGATCCCGGGCGGGATCGTCGGCCGGACCTGGCGACTGCTCATCATGCTTGTGAGTTTCTTCACCCTCGGTTACCTGTGCACGCCATTCTTCGGCATGCTGCCCGCCGAGCTTATGAAGCTCATCGTGGCGCTGATCTTCTTCTTTGGGGCGATCTACGTCGTGGTGACAGTGAAGCTCATCTATCGGGTGATCGAAGAGCTTGCCTGATCGACGATGGATCGTATGACCGTCTTCGCCAAAACCGCCAAGGGCGAAGAAGAAATTCGCACCCGTCAGAATAAGCTTCCTCCGGCGATTCGGGTGCCGCTGATTCTTGTCGACGGGCGCTCCACTGTAGAGGAGCTGGTGAGCAAGGGGGGAGAGCAGACGAAGCTCACCGAAGCCCTTGCGTATCTCGAACAGCATGGCTTCATCGAGCAGTCCGGCGCCGCTGGGACGCGCCCTGCCTCCGTTTCGCCTCCCGGGGTGCAGACCCCCGCCCCGCGTGCCGGGGGGGGCAGCCCGAAGCTGCAACTAGTTCAGCTCATGCAGGCGCTGGTTGGTCAAGGCGCGGACAAGGTCATGGCCAAGCTGAATGAAGCACCCGACTCGCGCGACGGCCTGGAGGCAGCGGTAGTCGCATGCCACAAGCTCATGCGGCTCACGATCGACGAGAAAAAGGCTGAAGAGTTTCTCTCGCGCGCGCGGGAGATTCTGCGCACGGCCGGCTGACGCTATGAAAAAGTAACCACCGCACAGGGCAGCTCGGACAGTTGCGCCGGCTTGAGATTATCCATGCACCCGGGCCACAGCAGCACGCCGAAATGGCGGCTGCGCGCCGTCCGGATGATGCTTCCGGCCCCGCTGTCGGGCAGGTAGAGGTAACTTGCGCCCGCACGTCCGGCCAGATGCTGCACCGCCTGCTGCCGCAGATCGTTGAAAGTTTGCGTTCCGGTGACCGGGATGAGCACGGTCAGTTCGCTGCCTGTGACCCCGGCGAGGGTGCTGCCTATGGACAGGGCGCGCAGCGCCGCGGCGGAGCCGTCGAACACCACCGCCACGGGATGCGCAGCCAGCGCGGGGAAGCGCTGCGCAGGGTCGCCGCGGCGGTATGCGCCCGGCCACGAGTATTCCGAGCGGCCGAGGACCAGCAGGTCGGATGCGCCGGCACGTGCCAGCACGCTGCGCGGCACCTCGCCGCGCACGACTTCGAGCGTCCAGGTGAGGGATAGCCGTTTGGCTGTTGTAGCGAGCGTGCGCCGCAGTTGTTCTGCCTGCGCGCGCAGCGCGTGCTCGACGGCAGCGGGGGCCAGGGGGCGCGCGCGCGCCGAGGCAAAGCCGAATTCGCGTGCAAACGGCAAGCCGGCAAAACGCAGCAGCCGCTCGTCTTCGATGAACAGGCCGGCCAGTTCCGCGTGCAGCCCGAGCGCCAGACCGGCTGCGGCCTCGATCGCAGGCAGGACCGAAGAAGCTGTGTCCAGCGCCATGACGATGCGGCGGACTTTTTCAACATCAGTGGGCATCGCGTTTGGCGCGCGAGCGCGCAATCCGCTTTACTTGGCCCGGGCGCGGCTGTTCGCGGCGCAAGGCCGCCAGATCGCGCAGGCGTGCTGCGACGCGGCCATTCAAGGTACGTAGCGCCCCGGCATCGGCGTCATGCGGCAGGCCGGCAGGCATGCCGGTTAAGAGTTCGATGGCTTCGTCCACGGTGCGCACCGCATAGATGTGGAATTTTCCGTCCGCGGCGGCGGCCACCACCTCGTCGCGCAGCATCAAGTGGTCGACATTGGTGGCGGGAATCAGCACGCCTTGTTCGCCATTGAGCCCGCGCGCCTGGCAGATGTCGAAAAAGCCTTCTATTTTCTCGTTCACGGCGCCGATGGGCTGCACCTCGCCCAGCTGGTTGATCGAGCCAGTGACCGCAAGTCCTTGCCGGATCGGCGCGTCGGCCAGTGAAGAGAGCAGGGCGCACAGTTCGGCGAGCGAGGCGCTATCGCCGTCCACATGGCCGTAGGTCTGCTCGAACACGAGGCTCGCCGCCAGCGAGTGCGGCAGGTTGCCGGAAAAGCGCGCTGCGAGGAACGAGGACAGGATCATCACACCTTTCGAGTGGATCGCGCCGCCGAGTTCGACTTCTCGTTGGATGTCGATCACCTGGCCTTCGCCCAGGCGGGTGGTGGCGGTGATGCGCACCGGCTCGCCAAAGGCGAAATCGCCCAAATCGAATACCGATAGTCCGTTCACCTGGCCGACGGCCGCGCCGCTGGTGTCGATAAGGACCTTGCCGCGCAGGATCGCTTCCTGCACTTCGGCGCGCAGGCGGCCGGCGCGGCGGCGCTGGGCATCGATCGCCCCTTGAACGTCGGCAGCCCCGATGGTCGCGCCGCCTGCGTGGCGCGCCCTGTGGTCGGCTTCGTGCAGCAGCTCGACCATGCTCTCGACATTGGCTGTGATCTTGCGCGTGTCGCCCGCGGCGCGCGAGCCGAAATCGAGCGCGCGCGCGACCGCATCGCGCGCCAGCGGCAATAGCTTGTCGGCACGCGCCCGCGTGGCGATGAAGCGAGCGAACAGCAGGCTGGTTTCCGGGGTACGCTCCACGTGCTCCTCGAAGTCCGCCGCCACCCGAAACAGCTTGCTGAAATCCGGGTCGTAGGCCTGCAACAGATAAAACAACAGCCGTTCGCCGACGAGCACCACCTTCACTTTGAGCGGGATCGGCTCGGGCTCGAGCGACAGCGTGCTCACCAGTCCGTAGGCTTCGCCCGGGGACTCTATGCGAATTTGGTGACGCAATAGCGCGCGTTTCAATCCTTCCCAGGCGAACGGCTGGGTCAGCAGCCTTACCGCGTCCACCAGCAGATAGCCGCCGTTGGCACGGTGCAATGCACCGGGCTTGATCAGGCCGAAGTCCGTCACCAGCGTTCCCAGGCGCGAGATATGATCGATGCGGCCAACCAGATTCTGCAGCGTCGGGTGGTCGGCGTAGACCACCGGCAAGCCGTCCGGCGTGCCGTTATCCACGACCACGTTGACCTGGTAGCGCCGCAGCGAAGGCTCTTCCTGCTGCACCAGGCGCGCGATCGGCGAAGGCTCTTCGTCCGGCTTGCGAAAATCGTCCGCGTTCTCTATTACGTCGCGCTGCACCGCATCGAGGTATTCCACTACCCGCGGCCAAGCAGCGTAGCGCTGTTTCAGCTCATCCACCACGTGACCGACCGCATACAGGGTCATCTCCCGGTTCAGCTCCCTTATGCGCTCCAGGCGCTCCTTGCGCCAGCGCATGGTGTCGCGAATGAGCCGCTCGAGCTTGGTCTGCAATGCCTCGATCGCGTTCTTGACGCGTTCTTGTTCCGTCGAGGGTAACTTCGCAAATTCCTCCGCGCCGACCACTTCGCCGTCCTTGACCGGGGCGAAGGAGAACCCGGCCGGCGTGCGCAGCAGGGCTACGCCCTGAGCCATCGATTCGTCGCCGAGGGCCGAAAACGCCTTTTCGTGGCGCTCCTTGAATTCGGCGTCGATGCTGTCGACCTTGGAGCGGTATTCGTCGCCCTCGAATACCGACGGGATATTGCTGCGCAATTCCTCGACCAGCCGCTGCATGTCCTTGTTCAGGCCTGCGCCGCGGCCGCTGGGCAGTTCGATGGCGATGGGGCGGTGGGGTTGGTCGAAGTTGTTGACGTAGACCCAGTCGGAGGGCCGCGGCGCGCCTTCGGCCCGTGCCTGGATGCGCTGGCGCACCAGCGTGTGCCGGCCGCAGCCTGCCGGGCCCATGACGAACAGGTTATAGCCGTCGCGTTCGATTCCGACTGCCAGCTCGATCGCTTCGCTGGCGCGTTCCTGGCCGGGAATGGTGGCGATATCCTCGAGTTCGTCGGTGCTGGCAAATTTGAATTGCCGCACATCGCAGCGGTGTGCAAGTTGTTCCAACGGCAAGGGCGTGGCGGCGCTCATCCGTGGATGCTCCCGGCTGGGTACGCCTGGCAGGGAAGATGAGCATCGATGGGCGCGCTCCATGGCCGGATCTGGGGCAGGGCGCGTAATCTGGATAGGGTCGCCATGGCTGCTCGCGTAAGAAAACGGTGTAAATCAGATTAGCGCCACGCGGCCTGGAAACGTTTGACATCCGTCATAGCGCCGGCCCGGGCAAACGCGCGGCAGTCGGCGCTGACTTGCGCTTCTCAGCGCTGCGAGGCAAGCGCCAACGATGTGCGCCACGGCCGGCGTGGCCACTGCATGGTGACGGCATGCGTGCGAAAGACAAGCCCGCGATGTGATTTAGACTGTCTAAATATTTCTTGACAAAATTTATACTACTGTCTAAGTTACTGTCCTGTACAGTATAAATATAAAGGAAAGACACAAATCCCATTTTGGGTATGCGTCTTAATCAGAATGATATCTAGCAAAGAGATTATAGAAAAAACAGGCATTTCTCGGGCTACTCTAAATAATTACATTAAGGTAGGAATACTGTCCAAGCCCGTCCTCAAGCAGCCCCAGCCGGAAGAAGGCGATGCGAAAATGCTGGGGTATTTTCCCGAGGAGGCGATAGATCGAATAGAAGAAGTCCAACGATTGAAAAGGGAAGGTCTGACTATGGCCGAGGTCGTCGCACGCATCGGGTACGCTCAAGTGCCAGCGCGTTCCGAGCAGGCGGCTGCCGCACAGCTAATTCCCGCGCCCGCTAGTCCGCCAGCGGCAGCCGCGCAGGATGTGACGGAGGACAAGCGCCGCGGCGTGCGCGTTACGCTGGAGGATGTCCACTATCCGGCCTACATGGTCAACTACAATTTCGAGTTGACCTGGTACAACGATGAGGCGCATACGCGCATTCTCTCCGGCCTGGACGCTCTTCCGGCGCAAAGCGAGGCGCGCAACCTGTTCCTGCTGCTGTTTCAGTCCGTTTCCGGAAAGGCGAGTTATTTCGGCACCGAACTGCTGCGCGTGCACCTCGCTCTGGCCAAGAATCGCTTGGCGAAAAGCGGCGTGTTCGGGCTATTGCGCGGTCTGGACCGCGAGGCGCTGGCGCTGGCGGAGCAGTTGTATGAGGAATCGGTGGCCACATCCGAAAGAAAGCCCATTCTCGATTTTTCGGTCGACCTGATCGACGGGGCCGGCCGTCCGGAAAACTGGCGCGTTTTCGCCTCGTTCTTCCGCGAAGGGATTTTTGTGGTCTATATCCCGGCGCAGCAGTACAACGCGACGCTGCTCGAATTTCTCAGCCAACGGGACAAGGTAATCCGCGACCTGATGCGAAAACGCCTGCCGGTACTGACTCCGCTGGCGGTCATGGTCGCCGATCTGCAGAACTCGGTCAAAATCTGCTCTGAACTGCCGCCGGAGGAGTATTTCGAACTGATCAACGAGATCTGGACTACGATGGGGCCGATCTTCAGGAAGTATTACGGCACCTACGGCAAGCATGTGGGCGACGGCATGGTCTATTATTTCTTCCCGCAGCCAGACAGCGACTATATTTTCAATGCGCTCGCGTGCGCGCAGGAACTGAAACTGGAAGTCAGGAAGATCAGCAAAAAATGGCAGCTGCGCAAGAACTGGCTCAACGAGCTTTATCTGAACACCGGATTGCACGAGGGCCAGGAATGGCTGGGCACGTTCCAGACCGCGACCAGCGTCGAATTCGCCGTGCTAGGCGACACTATCAACCACGCTTCCCGCCTCAGCGAATTTGCACGCTTTGGCACCATCTGGGCGACCAAGAACCTGTTGAGCAAGTTGGCACACCAAAAGCGCGCTACGGTCGAATTCGGCATCACGCGCAAAGGTGCTGACGGCCAGGAGCATTTTGTCGCCTCGTCCTACTCGCAGCTGGGCGCGATGGTCGACTTGAGCTGCGAGCGCTACGAGAAGCTGCGTGATATCGCCATGCTTCCGATTACCGAGATACGTTCGGTGAAATTCACCGTTTAGCGGCTACAAACTGCGGGAAACGTCCCGCGATGCGGTATCCTTGGGGCAGGTTCTCGTCTCCGCTTCAGGCTATTCATGCCCCTGCTACAGCTTTCCCAAGTTTCGCTGGCTTACGGCCACGTGCCCTTGCTCGATCAGGTCGATCTGGTGATCGAACCGGGCGAGCGCATTGGCCTGATCGGCCGCAACGGTACCGGCAAATCGAGCCTGCTCAGGCTCGTCGAGGGGGCAAGCGCCGCGGACGATGGCAAGCTATGGCGGGCGCCCAAGTTGAAGCTGGCGAGCGTGGCCCAGGAACCTATATTTCAGCCCGCCTTGACCGTGTTCGAAGCGGTCGCCGAGGGCCTGGGCGACGGCACGCAACTGCTCATCGACTATCACGCCGTCGCGCATGCCCTCACCGAAGCGCATGACGCCGGCGCGGCAGTCGACCCCGCCCTGATGGAACGCTTGCACCAGTTGCAGGAGGCGCTGGATGCGAGCGATGGCTGGAGCCTGGAGCACAAGGTCGCGAGCACGCTTTCGCGCCTGCAGCTGGACGCAGACCGGCTGGTGGCGGACCTGTCCGGGGGATTGAAGAAGCGCGTCGCCCTGGCGCGGGCACTGGTGCTGGGTCCCGACCTGCTGCTGCTGGACGAACCGACCAACCATCTGGACGTTGCCGCGATCGAATGGCTGGAGCAGACGCTGCTGTCTTTTTCCGGCAGCGTGCTGTTTGTCACCCACGACCGGCGCTTTCTCGACAATGTGGCCACGCGGATCATCGAGCTCGATCGCGGCCGCCTGAGCAGCTATCTGGGTAATTTCAGCGCCTACCAGCAGGAAAAAGCCGCGGCGCTGGAAACCGAAGCCGTGCACAGCCGCAAGTTCGACAAGTTCCTGGCGCAGGAGGAAGCCTGGATCCGCCAGGGCATCCAGGCGCGCCGGACACGCAATGAAGGCCGCGTGCGGCGCCTGGAAGCCTTGCGTCTCGAACGCAGCGCGCGGCGAGCGCGCGTCGGCAAAGTCGCGCTGGCCGTGGACGAGGGCGAGCGCTCGGGCAAGCTGGTGGTGGAGTTGCGCAAGGTCCGCAAGCAGTACGGCGGCAAGGCGGTGGTGAGCGACTTTTCGTGCCGTATCCTGCGCGGGGACAAGGTGGGCATGATCGGTCCCAACGGCAGCGGCAAGACCACATTGCTCAAGCTGATCCTCGGGGAAATTCAGCCCGACGCGGGCGAGGTGCGGCTCGGGACCAAGCTCGATTTCGCCTATTTCGACCAGTTCCGCGCCGTGCTGGACGAGGAAGCGACGCTGGCCGACACCATCAGCGTGGGCGGCGATTTTGTCGAAATCAACGGCGCGCGCAAGCACGTGATCAGCTATCTGGGCGATTTCCTGTTTCCGCCGGAACGCGCGCGCGCCCCCGTCAAATCGCTTTCCGGCGGCGAGCGCAACCGCCTGCTGCTGGCGCGCCTGTTCAGCCGGCCCGCCAATGTCTTGGTGCTGGACGAGCCGACCAACGACCTCGACATCGAGACGCTGGAACTGCTGGAGGAACTGCTGCAGGACTACACCGGCACGCTGTTCCTGGTGAGCCACGACAGGGCGTTCCTCGACAATGTCGTGACGCAGACCATCGCCAGCGAGGGCGAGGGCGTATGGCAGGAATACGCCGGCGGCTACAGCGACTGGCAGCGCGTCAAATCTTCCGCCAAATCAGAGGCGGCAGCTACGCAGCGCGAGCAAAAGGCAGACGGCCGAGCCAAGCGGACACCCGCCAAGCTGGCGCCGGAAAAACCTATACTTAGCTTTAAGGAAAAGCGAGAACTAGATGAATTACCAAATAAAATAGAAATTATAGAGCAGGAACAAAGCCGCATCACCGCAGCCCTGGCTGACCCAGCGCTTTATCGCGACCAGCCGGAGCAAGTGGATCAACTGAACAGGCGCTACGCCCTGCTGGAGCAAGAGTTGGCGTCGGCCTTGTCGCGTTGGGAGCAGTTGGAGGCGAAGCGCTAAGCAGCCACGGCGGTGTCGCCGACGCCGGCAGGATCGACGCCCATCCTGAATTTGTCCTGGTACTAAAGGATCTTGGCGAAGCGCTTTACAGCTTCTTCCACGTTGGCACGGCTGTTGAAGGCGCTCAGACGAAAATAGCCCTCTCCGCAGGCGCCAAAACCGCTGCCAGGCGTTCCCACCAAATGGGCTTGCTGCAGCAATTTGTCGAAAAAGTCCCAGCTGCTCAAATTGCCGGGGGTCTTCAGCCACACGTAAGGCGCGTTCACCCCGCCGTAAACCTTTAGGCCCAGTCTTGTCAGCGCACTGCGCACGATCCCCGCATTGGCGAGATAGAAATCGATGGTTTCCCGCACCTGCTGCCTGCCTTCCGCCGAGTAAACCGCTGCGGCGCCGCGTTGCACGGGATACGAGACGCCATTGAATTTGGTGCAATGCCGCCGATTCCAGAGCGGATGAATCGCGACTTCGCGGCCATCCCGCGTCTTTCCCTTGAGATTTTTCGGAATCACCGTGAAGGCACAGCGCACACCGGTGAAGCCGGCCGTCTTGCTGAAACTGCGGAACTCGATAGCGACTTCCCTGGCTCCATCAATTTCATAGATCGAGTGCGGAATGGCCGGGTCGGTGATGTACGCTTCGTAGGCGGCGTCATATAAGATTATCGAAGCATTCTGCTGCGCGTATTCGACCCAGCGCTTCAGCATCTCCCTGGTGGCTGCCACGCCAGTCGGGTTATTCGGATAACACAAGTAAATCAGGTCGACCCGCTGCTTGGGAAGTTCGGGAACAAAATCGTTGTCGGCGGTAACGGGAAGGTAGACCAGACCGCCGTAGCGGCCACTGGCATCCGCCGGGCCCGTGTGTCCGGCCATGACGTTGGTATCCACATACACCGGGTAGACGGGATCGGCCACCGCGATGACGTTATTCTCTCCGAACACATCGAGGATATTCCCCGAATCGCATTTGGAGCCGTCCGAGACGAAAATCTCGTCCGCATCGACCTCGGCGCCGCGGGCCCGATAATCGTGTTCGGCAATGGCTTCGCGCAGGAAATCGTAGCCTTGCTCAGGCCCGTAGCCACGGAACGACGAGCGTTCGGCCAACTCATCGACGGCCGCATGCATCGCCTGAATCACTGCGGGTGCAAGCGGTTCGGTGACGTCGCCGATGCCCAGGCGAATGACGTTCGCGCTAGGGTTTTGGTCGCAGAATGCCTTGACGCGCCGTCCGATTTCTGGAAACAGGTAACCGGCAGTCAGTTTGAGATAATGGTCATTAATGTAAGTCATGATCGAAAACTAAAACCCCTAAATTGGTGGATTCGCTTGCTGCGCTTCGCCGAATAACATCGCTCGCTCCAGGCTTCCATTGCGTTCATCGAATCGCACCGGTGCAACGCCGCCAGGCATTCTAACATTGACGGTCTTCGCATCGATAAGCCCAAGGTGACGGGCCGCGCTCGCGACGGCCGTCGCGCTTGACCCGGAAGACAGAGTCGGCCCTTCGCCGCGCTCGAAAACCCGGGCATCGATGCGATCCGGTCCGGTAACGCTGGCCCACTGCAGATTGACTCCATTCCTGCACGGACGACCTGCGCCTCGCATGCCATCGCTCTCGGTGCTGTTCGCAATTGCGCTTAGCCTGGGCATCCAGTTCTCGGATCCGAGTTGCTCCATCGACGGCAACAGGCCGGGGCTGTTCAGGAAGGTCACACAATGCGGATTCCCGACATTGACGAACTGGCTGCATGACCACGATGCCTCGATCGTCTCCAGATCGAAAACACGAGCAACGATGCGACCGTTGAATTCGGAGACACCGATATGTTCGGGCGCTGCCCCGACTGCCGCAGCGCCGTATGTCGGGATGCCCATGTCTATCCAAAACCCCTTATGCCCGTCCCGTTCCTCGGCTTCTATGCGCGCCTCGACCAAGGGGTACTCAGGCATGCCGTGATAGACGCGCAAGAAGAACGCATCCGAGCGTTTGGCCCGTCCGCTGTCGACGAGCCACTGTGAGAAGATCGTCAGGCCGTTCCCGCTGCGCTCCGCAAGCGTCGCGTCGGTATTGACGATCAATAACGCGAATGCACCTTCGTCCGGGAATGGCCCCACCAACAGACCGTCCGACCGGTAGCGCTTGGCGCCGCCCGGTTCGAGCCCTGCAGGATCGTTTGGGCGGCCACAAAGGCGTTCGACGGCGCGTCGCGCCCAACGTTCACGGGTTCTGGCAGCTTCAGGAGCGGTTCGCGCAAGATCGGCGAAGCCGCCGATCTCCTCCGGCGAGGCTACAAAATAGGTATTGCCACGGGCATCATAGAATGCGGCCATGTGCGTTTCCTCGTGGACCTGCGCTACATCGACGCGATGATCTCGCGGATGACGTTGGCGTCCGAAAACGGAATCTTCTTCGTCATGGGGCGTCCGCGGGGATCATGCAGGGGCAAACCGCCGGAGTCCCGCTCGAGTACGACCTGATAGTCTTCGTGGCCCTTGCCGGCGACGACCAGGACATCGCCCGGCCGCAATGCGCAAAGCGCGTGCTGCAATGCTTCACGGCGCGGGCCTGCGTTCCTTGCGCCCGCGGCGCCCGAGAGTACTTGTTTTCGGATGGCGTCCGGGTCTTCGGTGCGTGGATTGTCATCCGTCACCCAAACGCAGTCACTGCGTTGTTCGGCTATGCGGCCCATGATCGGGCGCTTGCCCGGGTCGCGGTCGCCCCCGCATCCGAAGAGCACGTGGAGCTTGGCTCTCGCGCCGACGTGCGGGCGCACGCTGTCGAGCACGTTCTGCAGGGCATCAGGAGTATGCGCATAGTCCACGTAGACCGCTGCGCCATTGGAAAGAACGGCGGCAAGTTCGAGACGCCCAGGCACGGGCGACAGCCGGGCGATGCCGGCAATCGCGCGCTCGACCGGCACGCCCGTGCCTATGGCCAAACCGAGCGCGCATAGGATGTTCTCCGCTTGAAAGGCGCCCGCCACCGGCGCGTCCACTTCATATGAGGCTCCGAAAACCGATAGTTTCAGCGCTTGCCCCCGCGCATGAGGGATGCGCTCGAGCACCACAAGGTCAGCGCCGCTGCCTGCTTCGCCATACGAGATGACGCTGGCCTTTCTTGACCGCATTGCCGATGCGATCCGCATCCCCGACGGATCGCGGGTATTGATGACGGCCACGCCGTCCGTCTTGAGCCGCTCGGTAAGCAGCCTGATCTTGGCCTGGAAGTAGTCCTCCATCGACAGGTGGTAATCGAGATGGTCCTGGGTGAGATTGGTAAAGCCGGCCGCGTCAAAATTGACTCCGGCCAGGCGTTCTTGATCGAGCGCGTGGCTCGACGCCTCCATCGCGAGGTGAGTGATGCCATGCGCACGCTCCAGTTCGCCCAGCATGATGTGCAGCGTTTTAGCGTCGTACGTGGTCAGTCCCGCTTCAAGGTTGGAGTGCCTTTTGCCGCGGGCCTGAAGGCCGAGCGTTCCCAGGCTTACTGCATTGCGTCCGTCCTCGCTCCACAGGTCGCGCAGGAAGCACACCGTCGAGGTCTTGCCGTTGGTGCCGGTGACGGATGCAATCGTGGCCGGGCGGCCGGAATGAAAATGCGCCGTGACACGCGCGTAGAATCCTCGAACGTCCGGGACTCGCAGGACGACGATTTTCTCGCGCTCGAACGTGCTGAGGCCCAGAGCTTCGTCGCGCGTATCCTGTGGCACGGCTATGGCCTGTGCGCCTCTTGCGGCGGCCTGGGCGCAGAACGCCAGACCATTCTCCGTGGCGCCCGGCAGGGCGCAGAACAGGTAGCCGTAGCGAACGTCCCTGGAATCGTCCGTAACACCGAAGATGAACAGATCGTGCGTTTCGGGCGAGTCCGGCTGCAGCGTGCCGCCGCGTTGTTTCGCCCAAAGATCGCCTAATCTCATGTCGGCGCCATTCTACACGATGGCGGATTGCCACCCTTAGTCGTGGCGATGTACACTCAGCGCCCCCGCAGCTGGTTTTGCACAGAAAAGTGTCCTGAACAGACGAGCCATCATGACCGACAAGCGACTTCCCTTCGATGAGCGGACCATCCGCGAGATCGTTCGCAACTTCCCGACGCCGATCTACATTTACGACGAGTCTGCAATCCGCGCCAGCGCCCGCAGGCTGAACCAGGCATTCGCATGGGCCGCGTTCAAAGAGTATTTTGCAGTCAAAGCGACACCGAATCCGCACCTGCTGAAGATCCTGAGGCAAGAGAACCTGGGCGGCGACTGCTCGAGTCTGGCAGAACTGGTGCTGTGCGAGCGGGTCGGAATCACCGGCGAGAACATCATGTTCACCTCGAACGAGACCCAGGCGAAAGAATACCGCCAGGCCAAAGACCTGAGTGCGATCATCAACCTCGATGACATCACGCACATTCCCTATTTGGAGCAGCACGTCGGCTTGCCGGAGGTGATTTGCCTGCGCTACAACCCGGGCCCGCTGCGTGAGGGGAACGCCATCATCGGCAAGCCGGAAGAAGCGAAGTACGGCTTCACGCGCGAGCAGCTTGTGGAAGGCTACCGGCAATTGAAGGCGAAGGGGGTTCGCCGCTTCGGGCTGCACACGATGGTGGCGTCAAATGAGCTGAATCCGGAGTTCTTTGTCGAGACGGCGAAGATGCTGTTTGAACTGGCCGTCGAACTCGCCCGCGATCCCGGCGTGAGAATGGAATTCGTCAACCTCGGCGGTGGCATCGGCATTCCCTACCGCCCCGGCGAGAAAGCGGTCGACCTCGACCTTGTCGGCCGCGAAATCCAGCAGGCGTATCAGGAGATCGTCGTGCCGGCCGGTTTGCATCCGCTGAAGATTTTCATGGAAAACGGCCGCTGCATCACCGGACCCTACGGCTACCTCGTCACCGAGGCGATTCATCACAAGAACACGTACAAACAATACATCGGCGTCGATGCCTGCATGTCCAACCTGATGCGGCCCGGCATGTACGGTGCGTACCACCACATCACGGTGCTCGGAAAAGAGACCGCAGCGCAAGACCACACTTACGACGTGGTGGGTTCGCTTTGCGAGAACAACGACAAGTTCGCGATCGACAGGCAGCTCCCCGCAATCGACGCCGGCGACTTGCTCGTCATCCACGACGCCGGCGCGCACGGCTCCGCGATGGGCTTTCAGTACAACGGCAAGCTGCGTTCCGCCGAGCTGCTGTTGCGGGAAGACGGCTCCGTCATGCAGATCCGGCGCGCGGAAACCTTGGACGATTACTTCGCGACCTTGGATTTTTCCAAGCTGTAGGCTCAAGGCCCGTCGAACGATTTGTCGAAATTCACCGCCTTCATCGGGGCCTCGTTTACGCTCAACTGAAACACGTCGGGCCGGCTGTAGTGCCCGGTAGCGTCGAAGTCGAATTTGCCGCGGCCGATATCCTTGAGATCCAGGTCCGCGGTCAGGATCGTTTCGCTGCCGAAGTGCGGACCCGCGAGAATCTGGCCCAAGGGGTTCACGATCGCGCTGCCACCGCGCATGAGCACGCTGTCAGGCGAATCGCCAAGAGACACGCGCACCGACTCGGGGAAATCCTTCTTGCGGATGAACTGGCAGGCGGTCAGGACGAAGCAGCGTCCCTCGAGCGCGATGTGCTGCATCGATGCAATCCAGGTGTCGCGGTCGTCCGCGGTGGGCGCGCAATACAGCGCCACGTTCTTCGAATACATCGCCATGCGCAGCATCGGCATGTAATTCTCCCAGCAGATGACCGAGCCGATGCGGCCGTAAGGGCTGTCGACGACAGTCAGCGTCGATCCGTCGCCGAAGCCCCAGATGACGCGCTCCATAACCGTCGGCATGAGTTTGCGGTGCTTGCCCAATAGCGACCCGTCCGGTCCGAAGAACAGCACGGTGCAATAGCAGGTGCCGCCCTCGCGCTCGATGACGCCGATGACCACATAGGCGCCGTGTGCCGCCGCGGCCTCGCCCAAACGCTGCGTCTGCGGCCCAGGGACCTCGATTGCGGCTTCGAGGTAGTGGCGGAATTCTTCGCGCCCGGCCGGGTCGCGCGCGCCCACCACCAGGCCGTAGTTGACGCCTTTGGGATAGCCGGGGACGAAGGCTTCCGGAAAAACGATCATTTTCGCGCCCATGCCGGAGGCCTCGGCGATCAGGCCGATGGCCTTGTCCACGCAGGCTTCGCTGTCGAAGGGCACCGCGCCTGCCTGAACCACGGCGGCGCGCACACTGGTCGGATGTTCATGCTTCGTCATGCTGCCGGCTCCGAATGGCGCTTGATGCGTCGGATTTTACCCCCCTGCTGCAGCAGGCCGCGCGCTGCGAGATTCTGCATCAGCGCGCCGATGCCGAAAGTCCAGGGCGGCGCGAGGTCCGAGGTGGTGACGCGGTTTACCAGGCGGCCGAGTTTCGGCGTCGAAATGCTCACGAGGTCGCCGAGCTTGTGGGTGAAACCCATGCCCGGCGCGCCCCTATCCTTGGCCGGGGCGAACATGGTGCCGAGAAACAGCATGAAGCCGTCCGGATACTGGTGGTTCGGGCCCCAGGCGTGGGTGACGATGTCCAGCGGGTCGCGGCTGATCTTGTTCATCGGACTCATCCCTTCGAGCACGAAACCGTCGGTTCCGGCGATTTCGAGCGCCAATTCGGCTTGGCGCACGTCAGCGATGCCGAAATCGTCGTCGAACAGGCGGATGAAGGGACCGATCGCGCAGGATGCATTGTTGTCCTTGGCCTTGCCTAGAAGCAGTGCGCTGCGACCTTCGAAGTCGCGCAGGTTGACGTCGTTGCCCAGCGTGGCGCCGACCGTTTCGCCCGCGGCGCTGACGGCAAGCACGATCTCCGGCTCGGGGTTGTTCCAAGACGATTTCGGATGCAGGCCGACCTGCGCACCCAGTCCGACCGCGGACATCACCTGCGACTTGGTGAAGATTTCCGCGTCCGGGCCTATGCCTACTTCCAGATACTGTGACCAGGCTCCCTGCGCGACCAGTACGCGCTTGATTTCGGCCGCTTCGCGCGAGCCGGGTTTCACCGCGGCAAGGTTGTCGCCGATGATGTGCATCACCTGCGCGCGTATCGCTTCGGCTTTGGCCGTATCGCCGCGTGCCTGCTCTTCGATCACCCGTTCCAGCAGGCTTTGCACGAAGGTCACGCCGCTGGCCTTGATCGGCTGCAGATCGTTCGGCGCGAGCAGACGCGGTTTCTCAGGGTTCGTGCCGTCGCCGCTGTTCGCGAGCAGCGCCTCGATCGAACCGATGATCCTGCCGGACGCAGAGCGGGCGAGGGCGACACGGTCGTCGCGCTCGAGTAGCCGGCTCATGGTCGGTTCGACGGCGGCGAGGTCGACGACCCCGCCGTCGGGTCGCAGCGCGATCGGTGAAGGACCCGCGGGTTGGCCAGGAAGCCAGGCGCGGCCGACCAGGGTGGCCCGGCGCCAGTCGGCAGGCAGGCATTCGAGCGTAAGCAAATCGTTGAGCGTTTTCATGGAAGGTCCTCGTATCTCAGCAAGAATACAAAATCGTTACCGGCGCTGGTTTCGAGCCAAACAAAGGGCAGGCGCGGATAGGTCTTTTCCAGGGCGGCGCGGTTATGCCCTATTTCGACGACGAGCAGGCCGCCGGGGTTCAAATGGGCGGCGGCCTGTGCCAGCATGCGGCGCACCAGCGCCAGGCCGTCGCGGCCGCCGGCAAGCGCCAGGCGCGGCTCGCGCCGGTATTCGCGCGGCAGCGCGCGCATCGCCGCTGCGGCTACATAGGGCGGGTTGGACAGAATCAAGTCGTAGCGGCGCGCTGGCAGGCGATCGAACAGATCGGACCGGACCAGCCGTATACGCTTCCCCAACGCATAGTTCTTCACGTTCCGGTGCGCCACCTGCAGCGCCTCCGGCGAAAGGTCGGCCGCGTCTATGCTTGCATTGGGGAAGGTGTGCGCGGCGAGTACTGCGAGACAGCCCGAGCCGCTGCACAGGTCGAGCACGCTGCGCACGCGCCGCGCGTCGCTCACCCAGGGCGCCAGTCCCTCGCGCAGCAGCTCGGCGATGAAGGAGCGCGGCACGATGACACGCTCGTCGACGTAGAACTTGAACTCGCCCAGCCAGGCTTCGTGGGTAAGATAGGCAGCAGGCCTGCGTTCGCGCACGCGCCGCCGCAGGATGGCGCGGACCGCATCGAGCTCGCGCGGGCTCAGTTGCCGCTCGAGCACGGAGTCGAGTTCGCCCAAGGGCAGTTTCAGCGTATGCAGAATGAGATAGACGGCCTCGTCGCGCGCATTATGCGTGCCGTGGCCGAACGCAAGGCCGGCGCGCCTGAACTGCGTGACGGCCTCGCGCAACACGGCGCGCAAGGTCACCCGGCGGTCGCTTTCCGGGTTCAGGTCGGCGGCAGCAGGCGTTCGAGCACCTGCCGGTAAATGGTCTTGAGCGCGTCTAGTTCCCCGACTTCGATGTGCTCGTTCAGTTTGTGGATGGAAGCGTTTACCGGGCCGAGTTCCAGCACTTGGGGGCAGATGTCGATGACGAAGCGGCCGTCGGAGGTACCGCCTGCGGTGGACAGCGCCGGCTCCAATCCGGTCACCGCGCGCACCGCAGCACGCACTGCAGCGACCAGTTCGCCCTCGGGGGTAAGGAAGGGCGCCGCAGCATGCAACCAATTCAGTGCGTAATCGAGGCCGTGCCGATCTAGGATGGCCTGCACCCGGCTTTGCAGTATTTCTGGCGTACTCGCAGTGGAATAGCGGAAATTGAATTGCACTTCCATGCTGCCCGGAATGACGTTGGCGGCGCCGGTGCCGCCGTGGATGTTGGAAACCTGCCAGGTGGTCGGAGGGAAGAAGGCATTGCCGCCGTCCCACTCGGTCGCGGCGAATTCGGCCAGAGCCGGCGCAGCCAGATGGACCGGATTCTTTGCCAGGTGCGGATACGCGACATGGCCCTGGACCCCTTTGACGATGAGCGTGCCCGAAAGCGAGCCGCGCCTGCCGTTCTTGATCATGTCGCCGAGCTTGTTTTCCGAAGTGGGTTCGCCGACGATGCAGTAATCGAGCAGCTCGCCGCGTGCCTTGAGCCTCTCCACTACGCGGACGGTCCCGTCCACGGCCGCGCCTTCTTCGTCCGAGGTGAGCAGCAGCGCGATCGAACCCTGGTGCTGCGGGTGCGCCGCGACGAATTCCTCGACGGCGCAGACGAAAGCGGCGATAGAGGACTTCATATCCGCGGCGCCGCGGCCGTAGAGCTTGCCTTCGCGTACGCTGGGCGAGAAAGGATCGGAGAGCCATTGGTCCAGCGGACCGGTCGGTACGACGTCGGTATGTCCGGCAAAACACAGCACCGGTTTGGCACTGCCGCGGCGCGCCCACAGATTACTGACTTCACCGCAGCGCACGTTCTCCAGCGCGAAGCCCAGCGGCTCGAGCCGCCGCGCAAGCAGCTCCTGGCAGCCAGCGTCTTCCGGCGTGATCGAGCGCAGCCGCAGCAGTTGTCGCGCAAGTTCCAATGTGGCTGAACTCATGGTGTTCCGAATAAGATCGAACAGGTAGCCTGATCGGCGGCAAGGCTCAGACTCTAGGTCTTCTCGTCGATCACAACTTTGAAATCACTGAAATTGCCGGTGGTCCCGAAGGGGTCTGCCTGTTGGGATTTTTCCCCCGCTGTTGCGCCGCCTACCACCGGCGGCGCACCCTCGGACTGGTTCATCAGCCACATCAGGTTGGTGGCAGAATCGGCGTTGGCCAAGGCTTCCTCCTTGCTGACCAGGCCATCCTGGTACATCTTGAACAGCGCTTGCTCGAAGGTCTGCGAGCCCGGTGTCATGCTCTTCTCCATCGCTTCCTTGATTTCGCTGATTTCGCCCTTGTCGATCAATTCGGCGGTGTAGCGCGTATTGAGCAGTACTTCCACGGCTGCCAAGCGGCCGCCCTTGATGCTCTTGACCAGGCGCTGCGATATCACCGCCCTGAGCGTTGCCGCCAGGTCCTGCAGCAAAGCAGGACGATTTTCCAGCGGATAGAAGCTGATAATGCGGTTCATCGCGTGATAGCTGTTGTTGGCGTGCAGCGTCGCCAGGCACAAATGGCCGGACTGGGCGTATGCGATCGCTGCCGTCATGGTGTCCTTGTCGCGGATCTCGCCGATGAGGATGCAGTCCGGCGCCTGGCGCAGCGCGTTTTTCAGCGCCACCCGGAAATCCAGGGTGTCGGTGCCGACCTCGCGCTGATTGACGATGCATTTCTTGTTGGTGAAAACGAATTCCACCGGATCTTCCAGCGTCAGTATATGGCCGGACTTGGTGGCGTTCCTGAGATCGAGCAATGCCGCGAGCGTGGTCGACTTGCCCGAGCCGGTGGCGCCGACCATCAAAATCAGGCCGCGCTTTTCCATGATCACTTCCTTCAGCACCGGCGGCACGCCCAGGGTGTCGATATTGGGCACTACGCCGGGGATATAGCGCACCACCACGGCCGGCGTCGTTTTCTGGCGGAACGCGCTGATGCGAAAGCTGCCGATCCCGGGCATGGGAAAGCCGATGTTGAGTTCCAGCGTGTCCTCGAATTCCTTCTTCTGCTTGTCGCTGAGAACTTCATACAGCAGACTGGTGATGTTGGCCGCATCCATCACTTGCTGGTTGATCGGCATGGCCGTGCCATTGATCTTGATATTGATCGGCGAGCCCACCGAAAGGAAGATGTCGGAAGCCTTTTTATCCGCCATCAACTGGAACAGACGCTTCATCGCAGACATTGTTTTTCTCCCATTAGCCATCCACGCGGTGCCCAGGCGAGGCCTAGCGGCCCGGCCCTCCTTTGGGCGCGGCCTGTATCCTCAATCGCCGCGGAGCAGCTCGTTGATACTGGTCCTGGCGCGGGGCCTGGCATCCACGCGTTTGACGATCACTGCGCAGTACAGGCTGTATTCCCATCAGCCGAAGGCGGATTGCCCGAGACTGCAACCGAACCGGCGCGCACGCGCTCGCAAAGCACCGCGGCGCTTTCGTGTTCGAACATCCTGGTGCTCTGGCCGATGCACATGCCTATCGGCACCACCGGATTCCCCTGCGATCACGCTAGCTGCCGGGCAGTAGCTCACATTATATTCGCGGTACAGCGCGGCGGCGAACTGTTCGTCGTCCACCGATGAATTCAGGCGTCCGGTGCCTGTCAATCGGTCTGCGTGGTACTGGAGGAACGTTCGAAGCGCTGCAGGTCCAGCGCGGGCAGCGGTTTCCAGCCCTTCTTGCGATGCTCGGCCACCACGGTGGTGAAAATTCCGCCGCGCACGTAAAATTTCGCCGTCAAACGCATGAACCGCGGCCGCGTAACTCCGGCAAGATCGTCGAGAATGCGGTTGGTGACTGCCTCGTGGAACGCACCTTGGTTGCGGTAGGACCAGATATAGAGCTTGAGCGCTTTCAGTTCCAGGCACTTGCGCTCCGGAATGTAGTCCAGCACCAGATGCGCGAAATCCGGTTGGCCGGTGAGTGGGCAGAGGCAGGTAAATTCCGGAATATCCATATGAATCAAATAGTCGCGCCCAGGGCTTGGATTGTCGAACGTGCTCGGCTTATTGCTTGGTTTGGCGGGCATACGGGGCTCGGAAAACGTAGTTAAGATGCTATTATATCGGCTGCCTATAACTCCGAATAAATCCGGTCAAAAACCGGTTTTCTGAAAACATTCCAGTGCGCCTCACTCAAATCAAACTAGTCGGGTTCAAGTCCTTCGTCGACCCGACCTCCATCGCCGTACCGGGCCAGTTGGTCGGCATTGTCGGCCCGAACGGCTGCGGCAAGTCCAACGTGATCGACGCCGTGCGCTGGGTGCTCGGGGAGTCGCGCGCGGCGGCCTTGCGCGGCGAATCTATGCAGGACGTCATTTTCAACGGTTCGGCGCAGAGAAAGCCGGTGGCTCGCGCGAGCGTCGAACTGACTTTCGACAACAGCCTGGGCAAGGCGGCCGGTCAGTGGTCGCAATATGCGGAAATCGCGGTGAGGCGCGTGCTGACCCGCGAAGGCGAATCGCTGTACTACATCAACAACAGCCATGTGCGCCGGCGCGATATCCAGGACATATTCATGGGTACCGGCCTTGGGCCGCGCGCCTACGCCATCATCGAGCAAGGGATGATCGCTCGCATCATCGAGGCCAAGCCCGAGGATTTGCGCGTGTTCCTGGAGGAGGCGGCGGGCATCTCCAAGTACAAGGAGCGGCGGCGCGAGACCGAACACCGTCTGCATGACACGCGCGAGAATTTGGCGCGGGTAGCCGATATCCGAGAGGAGTTGTCGCTGCAGATCGACAAGCTCGATCAGCAGGCTCAGGTGGCACTGCAGTTCAAGGAACTGCAGGCAGACATGCAGCGCAAGCAGAACCTGCTGTGGCTGCTGCGCAGGACGGAGGCCGAGAACGAAGCGCAGCGCCACGCGCGCGAGATCGACCGCGCGGCGAACGAACTTGAGGCTGAGACCGCGCGGCTGCGCGAAATCGAGAAACGCCTGGAGGACGTGCGCAGCGAGCATTACGCCGCAGGCGATGTGCTGAGCGGCGCCCAGGGTGAGCTCTATGCCGCCAACGCCGAGGTGCAGCGCCTGGAAACCGAGATCCGCTACATCGGCGAGAGCCGTACCCGGCTGGAAAACCAGATCGCCCAGCTGAGCGCGCAAAGCGAACAATGGCAGCAGCAGGCGAGCGAGTTGAGCGGCGCGCTCACCATGTGGCAGGAACGCCAGGGGGGCGCGGGACAGAAGCTGCAGCAGGCGCGCGAGCGGGTAGCGGCGGAATCGACCAAACTGCCCGAAGCCGAACAGGCGTTCCGCGCGACGCAGGCCGACCTGGCCGCCGGGCGCGCCGCGCTGGCGCAGACCGAACAGGCGCTGAAGATCGAGCAGACCCACATCAGCCACGCGGACCGGACCCTGCAGGCTCTGGATTTGCGCCAGGAGCGCCTGACGGCGGAACACGAGGGCCTGGATAAACCGGATGCAGCCGCGATCGAAGAGCAGCGGCGCCGGATCACCGAACTGGCGGAGGAACTCGCGCGCAAGGACACCCAGCTTGCGGCCCAGCTCGAACAGCTGCCGGATCTGGAGAACGCGCGCCGCACCGCCCAGGAAAGGCTGGACACCCAGCAGCGCGAGCAGGCCGTGCTGGATTCGCGCCTGGCGACCCTGAAGCAGATGCAGGAGCAGGTCGAGAGCAACGCGCAGATCCGTGAATGGCTGATCAAGCACCGGCTGGATACGCTGCCGCGCCTGTGGCAGCAGGTGCGCGTCCAGGCGGGATGGGAGGCTGCGTTCGAAGCCGTGCTGCGCGAGAAGCTGCACGCCGTGGAAGTGGCGCAGCCCGAACTGCTGCAGCGCATGCTGGACGATGCGCCGCCGGCGAAATTGAGCGTGTACGCAGCGGTGACGGCTGCACAGGCGGCGCCATTGGAAGGCATGCGCCCGCTGGAGAGCCTGCTGGAATTCCACGATGAAACCGTGCGCGGCGTGATGCAGGATTGGTTGCGCGGCGTGTATGCGGTGGAAAGCGCACCCAGTGCCGCAGACCGGCTGGTATTGCCGCCTGGCGCGATCCTGGTGAGCCGCGAGGGGCATCAGTTCTCGCGTTGTGCGGTCAGTTTCCATGCGCCGGACCCGAGTGATACCGGCATACTCGCGCGGCAGCGTGAAATCGAGGAGCTCAGCGCCCAGTTACGCCAGTGTGAAGAAGTATTGCGCCAGGCGCGCACCGAGCAGCATGTGGTCGAGGCGGCCTTAGGAGGCCACAACCAGCGTCTGGCTCTGCTGCGGCAGGAGGCGGCGGCGCTGAAGCAGCAGGCGCACGAGCAGCAGATGGAGAACCTCAGGCTCGCCCAGGGGCTTGAGCGTTTTCAGGAGCGTAGCCGGCAGATCCAGCTCGAATTGGATGAAATAGCGCACCAGCAGGAAACCGAGCGCGCCGGCTTGGCGCAGGCAGAGGCCAGCCTGGCCAGCCATCAGCAGGTCATGGAAGCCGCCGCGGTCCGGGTACAGTCCGCGGAACAGGCCTACAAACTGGCCGAGGACGCGCTGAGCGCCCAGCGTCAGGCGCTGCAGCAAGCCGAACACGAGGAGCAGGAGTCGGTATTTTACGAAAAAGAATGTTCCTCTAAAATAAATGAAATACAGTCGTCTATTAAAGTAATACTTGAGCAATATGGCGCAGCGGCGCAACAGCTGGAGCAGCTCAAAGCCGAGCTCGCAGGACAGCAGGACGAGGGCTTGAAGCAGCGTCTACAGGCTCAGCTCGAGGAAAGAGTGCGGCGCGAGCAGGCCTTGGGCGCCGCCCGTTCGCGCCAGGAGGAGCTGGCTCAGGATCTGCGCAGCGCCGAAGAGGAGCGGCTCGCGAGCGAGCAGAAGCTCGAGCCGCTTAGAAGCCGCATCAACGACCTGCGCCTGAAAGAGCAGGCGGCGCGACTGAACAAAGAACAATACGCCAACCAGTTGTTCGAGGCCGGCGCCGACGAAGAGGCGCTTGCGGCCATGCTGGAAAAAAGCATGCGGCCCAACGCGCTGCAAGCCGAAATCAACCGGCTGGCCCAGGCCATCAACGATTTGGGCGCTGTCAACATGGCCGCCCTGGAGGAACTGCAGACGAGCCGCGAGCGCAAAGGCTTCCTCGATGCACAGGCGGCCGACCTTAATCTGGCACTGGAAACGCTGGATGCGGCGATCCGCCGCATCGATCGCGAAACGCGTGAGATGCTGCAACAGACTTTCGATACCGTGAACGGGCATTTCGGACAGTTGTTCCCCAGCATGTTCGGCGGCGGCGAGGCCCGCCTGCTCATGACCGGCGAAGAGATACTGGACGCCGGCGTGCAGGTCATCGCCCAGCCACCGGGCAAGAAAACCTCCACGATCCACCTGCTTTCCGGCGGCGAAAAGGCGCTTACAGCGCTGGCGCTGGTGTTTTCCATGTTCCAACTCAATCCCGCACCGTTCTGCCTGCTGGACGAGGTGGACGCACCGCTGGACGATCCCAATACCGAGCGTTTCTGCGAACTGGTGAAGCGCATGTCGGCCGACACCCAGTTTCTCTACATCAGCCATAACAAGATCACCATGGAAATGGCGGCTCAACTCGTGGGCGTGACCATGCAGGAGTCGGGCGTTTCGCGGGTAGTCGCAGTCGACATCGACGAAGCCCTGCGAATGAAGGAGGAACTAGCCGCATGAGCCTAGCAGGGGCCCCGCGCAGCGGGGATGCGACCCGGGCGAAGGCGGCCGGCCGCCGACAGCGCGACGCATGCGTTGGGGCATTCGTACGGAGGCGGCTAGCATGAGCCTAGGAGCAGGGGACGCCGTAGGGAGGAAGAGGGACCCCGGCGCGAGCCGGGGATCTGAGCCCGTAGGCGGTCGTGGGCGACTGGCGTCCCTGTGCGCCGGGCGATTCGTGTGGAGGCGGCGCAAATGAGCGAGTTGCAACTCGCCCTGCTTGGAATCGGTGCTTTGGTCGTTGTAGGCGTGATCGTCTACAACAAGCTGCAAGAAGCGAGACTGAAGCGCCAGTCCGAGGAGGTCTTCGGTTCGAGCCACGATGATGTGCTCTTGGGAGCGCAGGACGTGTCCCGGCGGAAGGACGGCTCCGTCGATCGCATCGAGCCGATCCTGTCAGGGGCGCCGGGCGGCGCTTCCCCAGCCGGCGGCATGCTCGATCCGGGCATCGATTTCATCGCCACCCTGCAGGCGCAGGAGTCCGTCGCCGGGGAGGCAATTTCTGCGGCGATCGTCGAAAGTCTGGATCGCCCCGCCAAAACAGTCAGTTGGGAAGGCTACAACCGGCAAGCGGCGGCTTGGGAGCCCTTGGCTGCCGCCGGTGAATACGAGACGCTACGCGCAGGCTTGCAGCTGGTCGACCGCAAAGGTGCTGCAAGCGAGGAGGACCTGTCCGCCTTCACTGCCATGGTGCAGGCGGTGGCTGAAGCCACCGGCGCGCGCTGTACGCTGTCGGGGTCCGCAGCAGCGCTCGAGCGGGCGCAGCGGCTGGACGCACTGTGTGCGGAAGTCGATGTGCAAATCGGCCTCAACCTGGTCGCGCGGGGCAGCTCGTTTTCCGGTACCAAGATTCGTGCTTTCGCCGAAGCGCATGGACTCGCGCTGGAACACGGCGGAAGATTTTGCCGCCGCGACGATTCCGGCCTGGAACTCTATAGCCTGTGCAATACCGAAGCGCCTGCATTCTCGGCGGAGGGCATGAAGACCCTTGCAAGCAGGGGCTTGACCTTGCTGTTCGACGTTGCGAGAGCTCCGGGCGGCATCGCCGCCTTCGACCTCTACGTCGAATTCGCACGAGCCCTGGCCGAAACCCTCTCGGCGGGGATTGTCGACGACAACCGTCGGCCGCTGGATGAGGCCGGGCTCGGCAGGATACGTGCGCAGTTGCAGGCCCTTTACGCCAGTATGGAACAACAGGGAATTTCCGCGGGCAGCCCGCTGGCACTGCGCCTGTTTTCGTAATGGCGGCGCCACAGCCAGTTCAGGCGCGGGCGCGTAAATTGCGCGCGGAAATCGAGCGCCACAACTACCAGTACTACGTGCTCGACCAGCCGCTGGTGAGCGATGCCGAGTACGACCGCACGTTCCGCGAGCTGCAGGAACTGGAGCGCGAATATCCGGGGCTGGCGGACGCCGATTCGCCGACGCAGCGCGTCGGCGGTGCGCCGCTGCCACAATTCGAGCAGCTTACGCACCGCATTCCGATGCTCTCGCTCAACAACGCTTTCTCCGAGGAAGAGGTCGAAGCCTTCGACCGGCGCATACGCGAGGGCCTGGAGCTGGACCAGGTCGAATATCTGGCCGAGCCCAAGTTCGACGGCCTTGCCATCAGCCTCA
>Ga0307377_10001848_pt1 | contig 25893 bp, 32 predicted proteins | sample TR3MG_FD_202535 | JGI IMG/M metagenome (GOLD analysis project Ga0307377, IMG submission 202535) | Soil microbial communities from Risofladan, Vaasa, Finland - TR-3 | ecosystem: Environmental > Terrestrial > Soil > Coastal area > Acid sulfate soil | place: Finland: Risofladan, Vaasa | collected... | reverse complement strand
CTTCTAAATATATTATTAATGTTTTGACTATTTTTGTCTTTGATAAACCACTCTTTTTTAAATTCAAAGAAGTTCGCCAAGAAACCCGCTCTGCTCTAGCTTATCTTAAGCAAAAAGCCAAATACTAGGTCTTGACAAAAACAAAAATCTCTCTCGAAACAGTCTGGCCAGGCCGAAAGTAAATAATCGAGTTTCTTTTGGTGAGGTTCAACTTAAGCTGCTCAAGCCCCTTTGCTTCTCCAGGCAAAAATCCCCGGTTGCGAAAACCTAGGTTTTCAACTTCTTTTAAAATCTCCAAATGAAAAAACCGGACCTTAAAACGGAAAACCGGAAAAACAATCACTACTACTCCTTCTTTTTTGAGCACCAAGCTAAACTGTCCAAAGGCTTTTAGGTAAAGAGCCTCCAGAGAGCTTGCTTCTCTTTTAATTTTTTCAGGCGGAAAACTTTTGACTCTGGCAGAACCTAAATAGGGCTCGGTTACGATGGCATCTACGCTTTGGGGAGCAATATTTTCAGAAAGCTGCTCTATCTTGGTCTTTACCAGGCTAATTTTATAGTCATCCCTTTTTGAGGGAGCAAACTTTTCAAATAACCAAGCCAGATTAATCTCAGTATCTTTAATCGCTTTTTCTTTTTCGTCTGCGCCAATTAAATCTTGATAGCCCAAAAGTATTAGCTCCTGCAAAATCGTCCCACTACCAACAAAAGGGTCTAAAAAAAGGCTTTTTTTATCTTTCTGGGCCAAATTTATCATTATCTTGGCTAGTTTTGGCGGAATCATCCCTGCTTTCGGATCCCGGGCGGGTCGGCCAAAATCCCGCAAACTATAACCTTCATAATCCTGAATTGCTAAGGTTTTCCCAAGATAAACCTCAGTCTCACCTACTCCCAAAACCAGCTCAAAGCCTTTTTGTAAAAGCTCTCGCTGATGAACGGTGACACTGGAAAGCTCACGTTCTTTGGGGGGAAGATAATTAACATTAAATTCCAATCCCTCTAGCCTTTCCTTAACTCTGCGGTTTAATCTGGGTAAAAGATAAAAAACTTTATTTAAGTCTTTAAACTTTCCTCCCGCTCCATAAACACTGGTCCCAAATCGAATGCTGGTCAATTCTTGAGGAAAGAAAAAATCTTGAAACTCTTTTTTGCCAACTTCCTCAACTAAACTCTCGAGAAAGTTTTCTTTGGGAAGGCTGGCAAATATCTCTCCCATTTTCGCTGCACTTCCCAGTTCCGGCATAAAACTATCTACTGCCAGCTCTTGGGCCTTAACCAGCAAAATTTCCTCAGAAGCAGCCACAATCTCAAAATTAATTTTCTCTCGCCAAAAAACATTGATAATATCCGCTTTCGAAAGAGAATGATTAGTCCCTAAAACAAAAAAGTAAGTATTCTCAAGCTTTCTCATTGTTTTTATATTTTACCACCAAAGCGATAAGCTTTATCCCCTAAAAAGCCATTAACCTCGCTTTTAATCAGCTCGCCTTGGAGTAAAACTGCCGGATAAACAGTTAACTCACCAAAGCGCTTGTTAACTTTGTCCATCGCCAAAGTTAAATTTTCTTTTCTTTTTTCCTCTGGCAGCCAGCTTAAACTCAGCCCTCTTTTCGGCTGCAACAAACTTAGCCAAACTCCTAAAAACCTGACTGGGTCAGTCCATTTCATCTCTTGATAAAGCTGCCAGGCAATATCAAAAACCTCCTTTCCGCTCTCAGGATAATGCTTTAAGGTTTTACATTTATAATCCCCCAGGTTATTACCCCGAACCGAGACTCCCACCAATCTCCCAGCCATTCCCATTTCTCTGGCTTTAAAAGCCGCTTCTTCACTAAGATTTCTTAAAGTGGCTTTGATTTTTCTCAAATTGCGAGTATTCTCATACAAGGTAAAAGTGCGCGAAACTGATTTAGCCTGGGGAATTTCGCTGATGCGGGCTAGAAGTGAATCGTCCTCACCGTATGAAAGCTTTTTTAATTCTCTTGCCCAAAAAGGGCCAAAAGAGGCTTGTAAATACTCAATTGGTAGGGCACGTAAACTCTTAAAATTCGTAATCCCTAAATTAAAAAGCCGCCTCTCCAGTCGAAAACCCAGACCACAAACATCAGAAAGTCTGCTAGCGAATAAAACCTGATCTTTGTTCTCCGGAGTGATTTCAAAAACACCGTCGGGTTTATTTTTGCCTGAAGCTAATTTTGCCAATAAACGGTTATAAGAAATGCCAATTGAGCAAGTAATATACTCGCCGATTTCTTGTTTTAGCGCTTGCTTGATTTTCCGAACAATACCCGAAGTGCCAGCAAAAAATTTCTTTGTTTGGCTTATTTCCAAAAAAAGCTCGTCAATGGAAAAGACTTCTAGCTCTGGAGAAAAACGAGAGCAAATTTCAATAAACTTTTGACTAACAAAAAAGTATTTATCAAAATCAGCCGGAACCAAAATTAATTTCGGACAAATTCTTTTAGCTTCATAAGTAGTGGTACCGGTTTTAATTCCCAATCTCTTGGCTTCCCGGGAAGAGGCAATAATACAAGTTCTTCTCTCCCCTTTAATTATTCCCACTGGTTTCCCTCTTAATTTAGGGTTGGCCTGCTGCTCGACCGAGGCAAAAAAAGAGTCCATATCAAGATGTAAAATCTTTCTGGTCATAAATTAAAAAATTTTCGTTATTTCCCAGCTAAACTTTTCCCGATTGAATGATAATTCAAATAAGCCCCCTGGAGTATCAACTGAAAAATAAAAAATTTTATCCTGACCAATGTTTTTAGAGTAGGAAAAAACCGTCTGAAGAATTTTATAATTGCGATTCCGCCAGGAAAATAAAATCGGCTTGATTTTCCCTTGTCCAAAAATAGTCACTACCCGGATTTTTTCATTAATTGGAGTTACCACCCCTTTACTATACCCAAACAAAACCCGAACAGTCAAGCCCTATTTTAAGCCGGGCGTCATCAACTGGCTTGGGTTGCTCGGTCTGTCTTAGCCTTAAACGAAGGCAAGCGACTACTTATTAAATACTAGCACTTTTTTTTAAACAAAATCCCCTGCTCCCGTTTGGGGCCGCTGGTAATCATTAAAATCGGCAAATTCATTTCTTGGGAAATAAAATCCAAAAAGTCCTTTGCTTGGGAAGGCAAATCTTGTCGCTTTTTGGCTTTTCCCAGCGCTTGTTTGTCCCAAGACGGCAGTTCAATATATTTAGGCGTTAGCTGATTAAGAAATTCCTGGTCCGGACGATAGGAAACTTCTTTGCCATTTAGTTCATATCCAGTACAAATCTTGATCGGCGCATTAGGATAAACAATGTCCATATGAGTTAAAACCAAGCAGTTAAAAAAACCAGCCTGGCTAAAAAATTTCAAAGCCGCTAAATCTAAATAGGCAATTCCTCTTGGTCTGCGAGTAGTAGCCCCATATTCCTGAGCATCTTCACGAATCCGGCTTGCCAGCTCTTCCTCCATCATTGTGGGCAACTTTCTGGTTCCCACCGTAGACATATAAGTGGCTTTAATCACTCCGGCTCGCACCTCAATCTCTTGGGGGTCAATAATTCCCTCAGTGGAAGGGAAAATTGCCCTTAAGGTAGTATCAGAAGCAGTCACATCCGGATAAACGCCGTAGCGCCAGTCAAGACCAACTCCTTGAGCCTTTTCAAAAACAAAAGCGTATTTCTCATCCCTCCAGCTCTTTTGCAAAAACTGGTAAACCTCACTTATATAAGGAATCAGCTTTTCTTTTTGTTTTTCCAGGCGAGTAACAAATTCTTTTTTGGTGCCAACAACAATTTTCTCTCCCGCCAGAGTAGGAACCAACACCGTCTCCAACTTCTGGCCTAAGCCAGCAATCAAAGCTTCATAAAGTAAATAATGGTCTTCAATTTTCTTTTTATCAAAGACAAGCAAATCGCGCATGCGCAGTGGATGGCGCAAGAGAATATCGGCATAGGCAGGAGCAATTCCCCTGCCGGTTGCCCCTTTACCACCATCATGCCAGGTTTTTAAAACTGCCTCAAAAGCCCGATGAGTATCTAAAGATAAGGCTGCCATCTCGTCAATAAGAATCTTGGCCTTAATCTTTGCCCCTAAAACCGTCTCCACTTCTTCGATCTCGCTTTTTAGATCGCCGGGGTGCAAAACCATTCCTTTGCCCAAAACCACGGTCGCTTTTTTGGCAAAAACTCCTGAAGGCAGCTGATGGAGAGCGATTCTATGGCCATTTTTTAACTCTAAGGTGTGGCCGGCGTTAGCCCCACCATTATCCCGATAAACCACTACCGCTTTGCTTTGGCTAAAGTCTTCCACAAATTTATCAACCACTCTGCCTTTCCCTTCATCTCCAAAAGCGCCACCGCAAAAAGCGAAACTATTTTTTCTTTTTCCAGCCATAAGCCAAGAAAAGCTAATAAACGGTGTAATCCTAAAGAAAGAAATTAGAGGATTACAACCCATTGTAAACAGATAGGCAGAGAATTGTAAAGAAGCAAAAGAAGACTCCAACCAAACAGATAGCCCCAAAGGACTATCTGTTGAAAAGGAGACAGCAACTTTAAGTTTTATCTTGAACTGTTGTATTTACGGCTTCTGGCCAGACCGCCTTTTCTCCCGGCTCTGGCATGAGCCTCGGAATCACCAAACCAACCCCTACCTCGAGACTGCCGAGGTGTTTCCTCGTCTTCCAAAGAGTCATCTCCAACCCTTTCCTTAACGTCATCGGCCATCATTTTCACCCCCCTTCTTTGATCAAGTAATGATAAAAAAAGCATATTTTGCTAAGGTAAGCAAACTAATAAAAAAAAGTAAGAATTATGTAAGAAAGATTGCAAGCAAGAAATTTTCTTATTATAATCGCTCCAAGAGCAAAGAAAGGCGGCTAAAATGGTAAGAAATGTTTTAGCAGTGGAGGATGATACTGATCTTAGAGAATATTTAAAAGAATTACTCACTGACCATGGTTATGCGGTCCAAACCGCTGCCAATGGGGTTGAGGCCTTAAACTTAATCAAAAAAGTTGAACCTGATTTGGTTATCCTTGATTTGGGGCTACCTGATATTGACGGCGAAAGCGTTTGCAGCCAAATTAAAAAAGAGCATCAAGATTTGACCATTATTATCCTTACGGCCAAAGACGGCTCCCCCAACATTGTCCGCGGCCTGGATTTGGGAGCGGATGATTATATAACCAAACCCTTTGACGGCGATGTTTTGCTAGCTCGCCTTAAAGCCAGGCTAAGAACCCTGCCAGGCGATGCGACTAAATTAAAAATTGCTGACTTGGAACTTAACCCGACTAACCACGAAGTTAAAAGGGCTGACAAGATGATTAAGCTTACCCCCCAAGAATTCAAGCTCCTTCAATACTTGATGATTAACAAAGGCCGAATTTTAACCCGAGATATGATTTTGAGCCGCTTGTGGGATTCTTCCCCCGATATCGAAACCAGGGTCGTCGATGTCTATATCGGCTATTTAAGGAAAAAAATTGATGCCGAGTTTAAAAAAAAGCTTCTTTGTTCTGTACGGGGTTTTGGCTACATGATTAAAGAGTAGCTGGTGGTTTTGGCAAGGGCCAAAAAACCCTGAAACAAGAACCCTCGCCTTCTTGGCTTTTAAACTCAATGCGGCCAGAATAATGTTTAAGGATTTCCGAACAAATATAAAGGCCTACCCCTACCCCAGCTGACAAATCCTGGGAAAGGGTGGACCGAAAAAAAGGTTGAAAAATTTTTTTCTTATCCTCCAAAGGAATACCCACTCCAAAATCCTCAACCGCAAAAGCCGCTTCTTTTTCCTGGTTTGAAAGAGAAACTAAAACTTTTTTGGCTTGGGGAGAATATTTAACCGCATTGGAAAGCAAATTGTTTAATACTTGCAAAAAACGGGTTTTGTCAACCTGCACCACCTTGCCTGTTTTACCTTTCAAAACAATTCGGTGGCTTTTAATTCCTGCCTGAAAGTCAGCTACTCCCTCTTTTACCAATTGATCAAAATCCCAAAACTCATCTCTAAATTCCAACTTGCCTGTTTTGGCTCTGGATAAATCGCTCAAATCATTAATCAGGCTCGTTAACCAATCCGCTTTCTGGTCAATCTTGCTTAAATACTCAACTGTCTTTTGGTCTCCTTTTTTTTGGAAACGGCTCTGCAAGAGTTGAGCCAAGCTTTTAATTCCTGCCAAAGGAGTTTTCAGCTCATGACCTAAAAGAATTTCTCTTTCTTTCTCAATTGCCTTTCTTTCATTGATATCGACCACGAAAGCGACTCCTTCGTAATTAATGGCTGGCAAGCGAGCGGCTCCTAAAAGCACTGGCACTCGACTGCCATCCTGAGCATAAAGCTCTTTTTCAAACGGCTGGCAAACGCCAGTTTTTTTAACCTCAGCCAAAGCTTCTCGGTCTCGGTCCCAAAATTCGACTGGAGTTAGGCTCTCCCAAGAAAGGCTTTGTCCAAAAAATTCTTCCTGCTTATAACCCAAAATCCGCAAAAAAGCTTCATTAGCATCTAAAATCTCTTTTTTCTCATCCCAAAAAAATAAGCCTATCATCTGGGATTGGGCAATCACCCTGAATCTAGCCTCACTTTGTTTTAAACTCTCCTCCCAATGCTTTCTCTCAGTAATATCCCGCCAGGAAACGGCAATGCCATCTTCAAGCTTAACGACCATATTCCGCCACCAACCAGAACTTTTTTGGCTCTGATAGGCGACTTCCAACTCCAATGGCTCTCCAGTTTCCACTACCCGAGCATAATCTTCAAAAAGTCTGGCCTTACTAATCGGCAAAGTCTTGAGCAAGCTTTTCCCCAGCAGTTCCTCGGGTTTGAGTCTAAGCATCCCGCCTCCGGCGGGATTAAGATAATCCCATTCAAAATCAACAATCTTGCCTTCTTGTCGAATTGCTTTTAAAATAGCAAAGCCATCGAGGGAAAGTTGCAGGGCAATCCGAAATTTCTCCTCGCCAACAAAAGTTTTTCTGGGTTTTTTCATTTACATATTAACTACACCTGCTTTAACCAGGCATAGTATATCTTATTGAAGGTAAGGAGTCTATTTTTGGACTCTTTTGAGACTTTCCTCAAGTCTTTGCAAAAGCTCTCCTTCTGTCAGGGCCAGCGGCGAGGGCAATTTCTTTCTTGTCTTTTCCTCAATTATGGCTGAAAGCCGCTTAAGATAAACATCTTCATATTCGGTCGCTCTAAAAGGTGTACTTAGGTAATCAATCAGTCTCACTGCCAAATCAAGCTCTCCGACTTTTATCTCCTCAGCCAACGGCAGCTTAAACTCCTTGGTTGAACGCAATTCTCCGGCAAACCTGATTCGGTTTAGGTAAAGAGCTTCGTTTTCCCCTCTTAAGACCCCTAACCGGGGCCGAGCTCGCAAGACAAAACGGGCAATGCCCACTTTCCCAGAACGCTTTAGCGCTTCCCTAAGAAGAGCATAAGCTCGCTCCGAGCCCTCGGCTGGCTCCAAAAGATAAGGTTTCTCAAAATACTGGGGACTAATTTCATCTGCCGCAAACTGGACAATCTCCACTGTTTTGGGATTGACAAAACTAATTTCTTCTAAGTCTTTTTCAGTTAAAACAAGATAATCTCCTTTTTGGTATTCATAGCCTCTGATAATTTCCTCATAAGCGACTTCCTCGCCAGTTCGCTGACAAACCCGAGTATACTGAATTGGACATAAGTCTTTTTGGCGCAAGAAACTTAAACTTAACCGACTTTCTTTAGTAGCATCATAAAGACTAACCGGGATTTGCATTAGACCAAAAACAAGTGCCCCTTTCCAAATTGGCTTTGCTTTCATTTTCCCTCCTCAACCTTTTCTACCCTTTCCTTAACTTCAGTCAACTTCTCTGCTAGCTTCCCTCGAGCTTTTTCCTCAGTTTCGTCAAGCTTCTTTTTTCCCTTACCTCTCCATTCTTTTGCCTTTTTCTCAACCTTTTCTCGAGTCTCTTTATTGGCAAAAACGACTGCTGCCGCTCCCAGCACCATCCCAACAGCAACGCCAATCAAAGCAGCTCCTAACTTTCCTTGCCGCTCTTTATGGTTTTCTTCCATTACCTTCACCCCCTTTACGAGCTTTTTTCAGCAACCAATCCAACAATCCCCAAAAACCCCAACGCAAACTAGCCCCCAAGCTCTCAACCTCCTCCACAATCTTAGCCAATCGCTCGATAGTAATTCTTAATGATTTCAAGGCTAAACCCAACTGATAAAGGACGTAAGCCCAAAAGCCAACCAAAACCAAAAAACCGCCAGCCAGGGCATAATAGAGCACGTCTAGCGATAACATAAACTCAAAGTAAGTCAGACTTTTAAAAACCTGACAATAAAGCCGTAAGAATCCGGGAAGGAGGCTTTTAATCTTTACTCCAGGAGTTTTTCCATTTGCAGACCATAATTCTGAAGCATCTCAATCTTATCTTGGCGAACGCTAGTCCAATCATCATTCAAAATTCCGCCCGTATCACCAGAGTTAGGGTTCCAGCTCCAGTAAAAGCTGTGAATTTTCTTTTTCGCCAAATAGTCTATCAAGGCATTTTGCCAAACCAGATCTCGAGGATCTCCCGCCCCATATTTGCCTCCCCATTCACCAACAATCAAGGCATAATCTCCGGATAGAAAACCAAAGTGCTTTTCCCAAATTGCCGGCATATTTTCGGGAAAATCCGGCGCCTGAAAATATTCCTGGGGAAAAACATCCGGACCATAAACATGGGGCGAAAGGACCAGCTTTTCTTTGGGTAAATCAAGGGGAAAACAAGCCTGAGGTTCTAGATTACCTCCCCACCAATGAGCGACTGAATTATCAGAACAACTGGGATTGTTTTGAATTCCCTCGACCAAAATCAAAATCTTTGGATTGGCTGCCAAAACCGCTTTGCCGGCTTTTTCGGCCGCCAGTTTCCAATCAGTCGAATCTCCTGTTCCCCACGTAGCGGCACCATGAGGTTCGTTTTTCAAGTCCATCCCTAAAAAATAGCTTTTGTCTTGATAGCGCTGGGCTAAGGCAGTCAAATCAGCAATCCATTCTGACTCCGAATAATTACTGGTCGTCGGCAACTCGGAAATGGCATTACAATCGGGGCGATGATGGTCTAAAACAAAATAGATTTCTTGGGCTTCAAGCTCCTCGACAATCTTGTCCAAAACCTCCAGTCCGCCCAAACCTTCCAGGTCCGGATTTTGCGAATAGTCAATCCCGGAAACCGGCCCATTAGCAACCGTCTTAGGGCAAAAAGGGATTCTGACGGCATTAAACCCTAAGTCTTTCATTTGACTAATCATTTCTTGGTAATTTCTTGACCACAGCCCATGAACAGTATTATTGGCAGTTTCAAATCCAAACCAGTTCACTCCGTTAATAACTAAAACCTGCTCTCCCTGGTAAATCTTCCCCCCAGCAACATGATAACCGCCCTCAACCTTTGGTACTGCCGGCGGGTTGGTGGGCTGAGGAGACAAAGAAACTGTCGGCGTTGGAGTTGGCGTAAGGGTCGGAGTGGGGGTGGCTGTCGGTGTTACTGAGGCAGTAATTATGGGTGTGGGTGTTATGGAAGCTTCAGGTTGGTCACCATCAACTTCCTCGTCTTTCGGACTAACAATAATCATTCTTGGCGAAGCATTTTCAGAAAACTGCCTAAAAAAACGGTCCAAAACCTTATCCAGCTCTTGCTTAAGAGAAAAAGAATTTAGCCGGGCAACTAAGTTCTTCTTAAGCTGGGGAATCTCCAGTTGAAGATGGCGATGGAGTAAATTTAGTCTTTCCTCAACCTGATTTAGAGCGGGAATCTGTCGAGCCAGAGGGATTTCACCTGGCTTGATTGGTCCGGTGGCAATAATAGAAGAAATCTTCCCGGCTATCATTAAACTGAAGACAAAAACGAAAATCCCAATTTTAATTTGTTTTGCCCGAACGTTTGTCTTTCGAGGCTGCGGGCAGTCAGCTCTTCTGCTCTCAAACATTGGCGAATGGCATTCTAACACTTTAATTCCAATTGTCAAATATAGAACTCTAAAACATCTCTTACATTCCATTTACTTTCCCCAAATCTATTTTTGTATAAAACTTCCTAGTATCCACTCATGCGAGGTTTTCATTGGGGATATTGGAACCAGCCTGGCGGACACTGGATTTATCCGCCAAACCGAGGCAATATTTTTTATCTCCCTTATCAGGCCTATCCTCAAGGGACCTGTGCCACTTTTGGCGCTTTGGACCTAACTTTAGTTGAAGATGAAGACCTTAGAGAAAATGTAATTGCCAGTATTTTTGCGGACCCCAGAATCCCTAAAAACGATAAAGAACAAATTCAAATCATAGCTCAAGACCGGCTAGTGACCTTAAAAGGGACGGTTCAGAATCGCCAAAGCAAAGCCCTAGCTTATTTTGATGCTTTTGCTACTCCAGGAGTTGAAGATGTTAAAAATTCCATCCAGCTTTTAGCTTAGACTAAAACTCTTACTCGCCTCTTACCTGCTTGTGATAGCTGCTTAAATTCCTCAGTTTAGCATCAGCTTATAGCTCGTGAAAGGAGGTGAGAAAGATGGCATACCCAACAGGCTACTATGGAGGACCTGGCCCTTATGGCTATGGTTATGGCGGTTACCCTTATGCTCCTTCTGGACCAACTGGGGCTTATGGCCCTTATGGTTATCCTTACGGCTTTGTCGACTATACTGACTTTTATGATTATAACAGCGACTTAGTTCTTGAGGACAATGAAATTCAAGATTTAGTCAGTGATACAATTGCCGCTGACCCTTATATCCCTCAAAGTGATGTTAATGCTATCAATGTGGAGGTTAAAAACGGCGTTGTCCGTTTAAGTGGTACTGTCAGCAGCCGTCGTAGCAAACCCTTAGCTTATGCTGATGCTTTTTGGGCCCGGGGAGTAGTTGATGTCGAGAGTAATCTTGTGGTTAAAGAAAGAGGCCGAGCTCGAGAGGGCGGTGGCTAAAAAAAGAGCAAAAGACACCACAGGTAGGATCTAAGACCTGTGGTGTCTTGCAGACAAAAATTAACTAATCTCAAGAATCTCAAAAGTGCTAATAACTTGCTCAAGCTGGCTCCTCCCTTCTTGGTTCTCGGAGGAGTTAATTAATCCTGAAATCCGATAAATCCGATCATTCTTAACGGTGGCAAGGATGATATTCTCCCCTCCTTTGCTATTTTTGGTCACCAGCTTTTTGTAATCCACACCATTAATATTAAGAGTTTGACACTCAACCATATTCGGGCCTTCACAATCAACTAGGCCATCAACCGTCTGTTTTCTGCCTTCAGTTAAGATTTCAAATTCTATTTTGACTGCTTCGGCAGGTAATTCAGCCAAATCTTCGCTTGGCTCAAAGTTTAGCAGTTCCCAACCTTGGACAACTATTCCGTAAACCCCTTTACTGTTTTTTTGGGAAGAAATAGCTTTAATCAGTTTCCAATCTCCGGGGTATTGAAAACGAAAGCTTTGGTCCTCACTATTGAAAGTTCTCCAGTCAGCTCCCAGACTAACAACTGCTTCTGGTGTGGACGAAGGAGACTCGGTTGGAGGCGCAGGCCTAAATTGATCAGGAAAAAGCTTTAAGTCGCCAAGAGTTTTCTCACCCCAAAAATTCTGGACCGCGACTGAGCCCAGACCAAGCAAAAAAAGCAATAAAATTAGCAAAAAAACCAGTTTCACCAAGACAGTCTAATAAGAAGGCTTAACGGCGGCGTTAAGGTCGAGCAAGAAGCGGGTAAGAAAAGGGCTAAGAAGTTTTGTTAACTTTCTCTACCTTCCCGTCAGTGGAAACCCAAATTCCTAATTTTCTAAAAACGCTTTCATCAGCCCCGGCAGGCTGGTGAGTGGTGTGTAAAAAACAGCCTTTCAAGTTAGTCAAAAATTGTTGTGCCCGCTGGGCCAAAGGATTGGCCTGGGCGGAAATTGCCAAAGCCAAAAGCGCTTCCGAACAATTTAGGCTATATGAAGTCTCTCCTATCCGTTCCTTTAATTTATTGATTTGTTTAATCACCAAAGGAGAAATCAAGTCAAAATCATCAGTTATTTTGGCTAAAATCTTAACTGCATTCAAGACTGCCGCTGCCTCGGCATAAAGAAGGGGCGAGTTTTTACCAGCAACGACTTTGCCGTCCGACAGTTCAATTGCCGCTCCACAAAAAATACCCCTTTCTCCTTTTCCTTTTTTCTTTTTTGCTTCTTCTCGGGCTTTCCTGGCAGCCGAAACTGTAGGCAGATAATCCTCACTCACTCCGGCACGATGCATAATCATATTCATCCGCTCCAAAGTCTCTTCCGAGACTAAGCCCTTTTTATATTCTTCTCGGTAACGGAAAAGATAAAAATTAATTTCTTTTTTAGCCGCTTCACAGACTAGAGCATCATCAACAATCCCTTGTTTTAGGACATTAAAACCCATATCAGTAGGAGAATTGTAAGTCCGCGAAAAGTTACCGGTTTTAGTGATTTTTTTGAAAATCGCCTTAAGAATGGGAAAAGAATCCACATCGCGGTTGTAATTGACAGCCACTTTTTTGTAGGCCTGATAGTGAAAGGCGTCAATCACATTAAAATCTCCTAAATCTGCTGTTGACGCCTCATAAGCGACATTGACTGGATGCTCCAAGGGTAAATTCCAAATTGGGAAAGTCTCAAACTTGGCATAACCAGAGTCGATTCCTCTTCTTTGGTCATTGTAAATTTGTCCCAAACAAGTCGAGAGTTTACCCGCTCCTGGCCCTGCTCCCCAGATGACCACCAAGGGTTTGTCTACCTTAATATAATCATCCCCACCATATCCCTCCTTGCTCAAGATTAAAGAAAGATTGTTGGGATAATCTTTAATTTCCCGACGTTTATAGACCTTCACTCCCATTCGTTTCAGCCGCTGTTCAAAGTTCTTCGCCGCTACCTCGCCTTCAAAACGATTAATTACCACCCCAATAAGAGGCAGGCCGTAGCTTTCTAGGTCGTCCAAAATTTTAATCGTCGCCAAGTCATAGCCTACTCCCCAATCGCCACGAATTTTGTTGTTGGCCAGTTGTTTGGCAGAAATACAATATAAAATTCCCAAATCTTTTTTTAGGCTTTTTAAGAGAAGAAGTTTTGTATTCGGATCATAGCCTGGCAAAGTTCTGGCCGCATGGAAATCGTCCAGAAGCTTGCCCCCAAATTCCAAATAAAGTCGGTCGGAAAATTTGGCGAGCCTTTCTTTAATCGCCTTTTTTTGGACCAATAAATATTTTTTCGTCTCAAAACCCAGTTTTCTTCCCACTAGCAAAATATTTTACAAGGTATTTCCCTTGGTTGCAAAAACTGCCAATTATCAATATACTCTACCCAGGATGGCTTTTGCGAATATCAAAGTCGGCGAAAAATGTCCCCAAGAAGTCAACGTCGTTATTGAAATCCCCAAAGGGTCTCACAACAAGTATGAATACGACAAACAGCTCGATGAAATTCGTCTGGACCGCGTTTTATACTCGGCTGTTTTTTATCCGACCGATTATGGTTTTATTCCCCAAACTCGTTCTGAAGATGGCGACCACCTTGATATTATGGTAGTTATCTCCGAACCCCTTTTCCCTGGCTGCGTCATTCCTGTCCGACCAATCGGAGTTTTAAATATGGAAGATGAAGAAGGCAGAGACGTTAAAATTATCAGCGTCGCTTCAAAAGACCCTCGATTAAAAGATATCCAATCTATTGATGACCTGGACGAGCATTACAAAAAAGAAATTCAAAATTTCTTTGAAGTCTACAAAAAATTAGAAAAAAAGCCAGTCAAGGTTCACCGCTGGCATGGGAAACGAGAGGCTTACGAAATAATCAATGAAGCTAGAAAAAGATTTGAAAAAGAGAACCAATAATCAATATGCTCTTTTAAGCGTCTTTGATAAAACAGGGATTGTTGATTTGGCAAAACAACTTACTTCGCTTGGGTATCAAGTCATCTCCACCGGTGGGACTGCCAAAGTCTTAGCCGAAAATGGCCTTTTGTTTACCCCGGTTCAAGAAATCACTGGCAATCCCGAATGTTTTGACGGCCGGATGAAAACTATTAGTTTTCAGATTGAGTCGGGCATTTTGTATGACCACGCCAATCCTACTCACTGCCAACAGGCCAAGGAACTTAAGATTTGTCCCATTAAGATAGTTATTTGCAATCTTTACCCTTTTGAAAAAACCATCCAAAACCCCAAAGTCAGCTTCAAAGAGGCAATTGAAAATATTGATGTTGGCGGACCAACCATGATCCGGGCTGCCGCCAAAAATTTCCTTAACGTCCTGGTTGTCGTCGACCCCAAAGATTACCCCAAATTTTGCTCTGTGCTCAAAGACGGCAAGCCTTCTCTTACTTTTCATCAAAAATTGGCGGCCAAAGCCTTTGGCCATCTTTCTTTCTATGACAGCCAAATCGCCCGCTTCTTTAGCAAGAAAGCTTTCCCAAAAGAGCTAACCATTCCCGGCCGAAAGGTCCTTCATCTGCGTTATGGCGAAAACCCTCATCAAAAAGCTGCCCTTTATCTTGAGCCCAACACTTCTTCTCCTCTGAAAAATTTACAGAGGATCTCTGGTCGAGAGCTTTCTTTAGTTAACTTGACTGACATCAATGCTGGTCTTCAATCGCTCCAGCTTTTCTCTACTCCAGCTGCAGTAGTCATCAAGCACAACAGTCCTTGCGGTATTGCCTTAGGAAAAACTCCTTCTCAAGCTCTTGATCGGGCAATTAAGGCTGATCCAGAGTCGGCCTTTGGGGGGTGGTGGTTTTAAACCGGAAAATAGACCTGGCCGCTGCCAAAATAATTGCTGCTTTTAAGTCCGAGCAAAAAAGCAATATTGATATTGTGGCCGCCCCACAAATTGAGCCCGAGGCTAGCGAACTGCTTTGGCTCACCCGCAAAACCATGGGCATTTACACTTTCGAAAAAATCCTACCTCCAAAACAAACTCTTAATCCCAAGTGGGTAGAGGGGGGCTTTATTCTTCAAACCCCAGACCGTCTCCAAAAGAAAGACTTTGACAATTGGGAGGTAGCTACCGCTACCAAACCTCTTAAAAAGCAACTGGAGCAGATGAAGCTTGGCTGGCAGTTTATCTCCCGAATTCGCTCTAATGCTGTCATTGTGGTAGACCAGTCCCTGCCGATGACTCGAGGAATCGGTTCTGGACAAACTTCCCGCTTCCGCTCTACTCAAATCGCCCTTGATCAAGCTAGAGAAAAAGCAATCGGGGGCATTTTGGTCAGCGACAGTTTCTTTCCTTTTAGCGACTCAGTCCGCCTGGCTGCCAAATATAAAATTGGGGCGATTGTCCAACAAGGCGGTTCCGTTAATGACCAATCCTCAATCAAGGCTGCCGAAAAAGCCGGTATCCCGATGGTTTTTACTCACAAACGAGCTTTCTGGCACTAGAAAGTTTTAATCTTTTGACCCACTTTCTCATCTAAGAATCTCAAAACTTTTTTCTCCTTATCAATATCCCAACGACTCAGCCAAAAAATATAGACAATCTCTAAAATACCAAAACTGTTAAAACCTAAAAGAATCGCAAACCAAACCACCTGCCTTTTAAGCGCTGCTTTCCACAAAGCAATCCCTTTCCAAACTAAAGCCCAAAGCAAAACCAAAACAAAAAAAGGAGAATTTATGAATTGTTCGATACCGCCGGCCATTGTTTTTCTATTTTACATTAACCGGACTTTGTCTGCAATTGTCTTAGCCGCCTTGCTGCTTTCCCCAACCCGGAGCTGCAAAAATAACATAAATACCGGCTAAGCCAACTAGGGTAAAGATAATCCTTGTCAAAGTCGTTATTACCCCAAAAATAGCAGAAACAAAATCAAAATCAAAAATCCCAATCGCACCCCAGTTTAAGGCGCCAATAATCACTAAAATCAAGGCCACCCAGTCAAGAGCATTGAGCTTGCGCATCGGTTTCACCTCCTTTTTTTGCTGCTTTGTCTAGGCAATGTATCTTTTCCGCTTGTGAAGGGAATAAAAACCAGGTAAGAATCTCGTAAACTCAGCGACGAGGATGGGTAACAATCTCCACATTTCTAAGCGACAAGTTCTCTTTATCCAAAACCCGAATTAAATGATTATTAGTATCAGCAATAAAAAGGAAAGGCTCAAAAAGAAAAACGTCATTGGGTTCAAATAGCGGTACTTCTTCACAAGCTCGATCACCAATCAAACAAACTTGAGCCTCTTTTTGCCTTCCTATCAGGGTAGAAATCGTTTGCGTTTTTAGATCAGCTCGTCTGATGGCATGATTATAAGTATCGGCCAGGTAAACCTCATCTTCGGTAGCAAACAAGCCCAAAGGGTGTTGCAGCAAAGCATATTTAAATGGGCCGTTTCGATAACCAAATTCAAAAAGACCACTGCCAATCAAAGTCTCGAGAGTATCTTTTTGCAAATCAATTACCCGTAAGGCAGAAGCCTCGCTGTCAACAAAAAAAATTTGCTTGCCAACAATACTCAAGCCACTGGGTTGGGCCAACTGGGCGGCGGCCAAATTACCATCAACAATATTTTCCCCGCCGCTGCCGGCAAAGACTTCCAGCCAGTTATCGGCCAAACGCAAGCTCCAAATCTGGTGGGCCCCGGCCATGGCCAAATACAAATATCCTCCGGTCTGGCCTACATCCCAAGGCGAATTAAGAGCCGTTTTTAAGCCCGGACCAGAACTAACTCCCAAAGAAGCTTTTTCTCCGCTGCCGGCAATTGTTTTGACGGTTTTTTCCTTTAAATCAACTTGCCGCAGTAAGTGATTTTCAGTATCACAAACATAAAGAAAATCATCGAGCAAAACCAGGCCCTGCGGATGATTAAAAGAAGCTTTTTCAAAAATGCCATTCTGGCTGCCTTTTTCGCCTGAGCCAACAATCTCCAAAATATGAGCCTCAAAAGGCGAGTGAAAATGACAAATCAAGACTCGGTTGTGATTTGAGTCGGAAATAAAAAGTCGGCTCCCCTGAGGATCAAGAGTAATTTTGCCGGGGAAAGAAAGAATGTTAGGGGCAAAAGGCTTTTTTTCAACTACTGCTAGAGGTTCCTTAGCTAAAATCCCTTCTTGCTCTCCCTCCTTAAACAGCGCTTCAATCGTCCAATCCAATTGTCGGCGCCAACCTTCGCCCGAAAGTGTTCCTCGCACTCGACCAGCCGCGTCAATCAAAACAAAACTTGGCCAGGCAGAAACAGCATAGGACTCCCAAATAGTATGGCCCTCATCAACAACTACTGGATGCTCAATCTCATATCGCTCAATCGCTGATTGAATATTTTCAATATTTTTCTCATTAAAAAATTTGGCTGAATGAACACCAATGACCAAAAAGGGTCGCTGAGAATACTTTTCTTCCAAGTACTTTAAGTCTGCCAAGACATGAAGACAATTAATACAACAATAAGTCCAAAAATCCAGCAAAACCACTTGGCCTCTTAGGTCAGCCAGACTTAGAGGTTTTTTGCTATTAAGCCAAATACTGTTTTTAGGAAACTCGGGAGCATAAAAATCACCCTTGGCCATAACCTTATATTCTCCAGTTATCTAAATCCGGCCAATAAATGTCACCGGCGACTCCCAAAAGAGAAGCACATTTTTTCAAACAATCAGAAGCGGCTGCTTTCAAGTCGTCAGCAATACTTAGAGGCCCGCTGCCAACTCGATCAAACTTAATATTGGCTCCGCCATATTGGGCTTTAACAATTCTCTGCTCTTTGAGCCGAACGGTTAGTTCCCCTCTTACCCAAACCTGCTGGTGGCCAATTTGCTGCTCGGCAATGCGAAAATCCCAATCCCAACCAAAAACTTGATTGAGTAGATTAACCACATAGCCGATCTCTACATAATCCAGGCGAATTCCCCCTGGACCAGGTCTTTGCTTGACAAACTGTTCGGGGGTTTTCTGGGTAAGTATAGCCAGTTGTGCTTGGTTAAGATATTGAGGTAACTGGCCCTCCTTACCTTGGGTCGCATTTTTATTGGCCCCCATTTTTCCACCTCCCTTTGGACTATTGCAGTTGCAAATCAAAGCTAGCTAAAAGCAGGGTAAGACCAAAGTAAGAAAAGCTAAGTTGTGAACTTCGTTACAATATGCTATGCTCTTTTTTGTGGCCAGAAGCAAAATAATCCAGCTGCCTTCCTCTTGGTTAAGCCAAAAAGAAAAAGCTTTTGCTTACAACGCCTTTTTTAAAAAAGAAGAGAAAGCCGCTCTAGAAGCTTATTCCCAAATCAACCAAAGACTTTTAAAAAAAGCCAAAGCAATTGTGGTTGACTTGGTTAAACCAGACGGCTATCTTGGGGATACTATCCGAGACAGTCGACTAACTGAAATAATTATCAAAAACTATCCCCAAAAGCTGGTTTTTGAATGCTCAAATTATTCTGAGCTTTTGGGCAAACATCAGTTTATTGTTGGAATTAAAAAAAAACAGTCAAAGCTGCTCATTAACTATCGTCAAACCCAAGATGCCCCCCTGCAAAAGATTGCCTTTAATGAAAATGAGGTTTTAAGAATTGTCAAAATTTCTCCCCGATTTTCTGGTGCTTTTCCAGCGGTTTTTTTTAATGATAAATACGAGCAAGGTCTAATCTTTCACCAAATCCCCTTGCATCATCTTCATATCTCGCAAATTACTTGGGAAAAGCTCTATTCAATCAAAAATTTAAAATTACTCCCCCCACCCTCAATTAAAACCTCTCAAACTGACCAACAAAAAGCGAAAAAATTTTTAAAAACTTTGCCTCTCGGTAAAGACAACTTTCTAAATGTTATTATTCATCCTGATGCCCACCCTTTTCATTTCCAACACAAGTCCTGGCCGCTTGCCAAATGGACTTCTTTAATCAAGAGCCTTAAAAAAACCTCGCCAAGAACAAGAGTTTTCCTGAGTACTGGCGTTAATCATCCTCAAGTTAGCCAAGAAATTGCTTGCCGCTGTCAAAAACAAAAACTACCCCTGATTTGTCTTCCTATTTTTAATCTTGGCCAATATGCAGCGCTCTTAGACCTTTTCCCCCGCCAAAAAACTGTTTTTGTCGGTTTGGAAAGTATGGCTGCCAGCCACCTGGCTCCTAGTCTTGGCTTAAAAAGCCTAGCAATTGCCTCAGATGCAGTTTTTAATCCCCTAATTTATGGTCCTCTTGGTGGCATGGTGGTCATGAGTAATGACCATAAAACCGCTTCCGTCAGTGTCGCTAAAGTCAGGGAAGCAATTGAAATTGCTCTTAAGCCTGTCTGAATTTATGAGCAAACTTTATCTCGGCACTAGTGGCTATCTTTACCCTCACTGGAGGAAAGGCATCTTTTATCCTAAAAACCTGCCCCAAAAAGAGGAGTTTAACTATTATGCTAATATTTTAAACTCGGTTGAGATAAACAGCACCTTTTATGGCTTACCCAAACCGCAAACCTGGGAAACCTGGGAAGAACGCGCCCCAGAAAATTTCATTTATAGCCTCAAAGTGAGCCGAATTCTGACCCACCGACAGAAATTAAAAAATCCCCGTCCAGCCTGGGAAAAATTTTTTGCTGGCGCCAAAAACTTAAAAACTCACCTCGGTCCAATCCTTTTTCAGCTACCGACAAATTTTTCTCTAAACCTTGCCCGGCTAAAAGCTCTGGCCGAGGTTCTGCCAAGAGAACAAAAGTTTGCCTTTGAATTCCGAGATTCTTCCTGGTTTAACAACGAGACCTACAAGATTTTGCAAAAAAACCGCTGGGCTTTAGTTTTTATCAGCCATCCCCAGCTACCTTTTATTCCTAAAATTACTACCAGCTTTGTTTATCTGCGTTTCCATGGCAGTAAAGCTCTTTATAGTTCTGAGTATTCGGAAAAAGAGTTGCAAACCTTTGCCAAACAAATTAAGCAATGGCTAAAAAAAGGACTTGATATTTATGGCTATTTCAACAATGATGCCAAAGGTTTTGCCCCTAAAAACGCCCTTTCTTTGATTCAGAAGATAAAAAAGACTTCTTTTTAGAAAGAAAAGTTCGGCGGAAAACTTTTAAGTCCACCAAAAGTTCACTGATAATCGCAAAAGGAAGAGCGACCCAAAAAGCGACTTCAAAAGTATGAAAGGTAATCTGGGCATCAGTAGCAAAGTGAATTGCCAAGAGGTCCTCAAAAACCCCCATTACTAACCCCACCACGAAAAATTCGATTAAATGGGAAACCATCTTTTTCTTCTCTTCTTTAGTCATCTCATTTCTATTTTACTATTTAAATCTCATTGCCAGCCAATCCCCTAAAAAATGGCTAGCCAAAACCACCAAAATCGCAATCCCCAGATGTTCTGCTACCACTTTCCAGGGGTTTGTCCTTTGTTTTCTAGCCATCAAAAAACTAAAAACCGCCAGAAGCGAGAGGCCCCAAACCAAAGCCACTGCTACTGCCAAAGATAAGCTTAACAAAACCACTGGGATGACAAAAGTGGAGGCAAAGGCTAACTTAGTCACAAAGGTCGCCAGAGTCGATTCCCAAACCTGCTTTCGACTTTTGCCTCTAAACTCTTGAGAAACATGAATACCTAAAGAATCGGAAAAAGCATCAGCCAAAGCAATGGTCAAAATCCCACCCACTACCACTAGCTTTGAATGAGTGCCTGAATGTAAACCAACCATCAGGCCTAAAGTAGTAATAGTGGCTGAAGCCAAACCAAAACTAAAGCCGACTTTTAAAGAAGAGCGCATAATTTAAGTCTAGCATAAGTTAGACTTTGTGGCCAATTTGGGCTAAAATACCAAGGAAATACCCAAAATGAAAGCGCCCCGATATTTTAAAAGCAAAGATAAAAAACTCAAGCTACCTCTTTTTTTTCCTGATGCCACTCGGGCAGTGGTCCGAACCCTGGATTCCCAAGATATTAAAAACACGAAAACTCCTGGTATCCTAGTCAATACCTATCATCTTTACCAAGACTTAGGCAAAAGAGTGGTCAAAGAACACCGAGGGATTGGTAATTTCATGTCTTGGGACGGAGCGGTTATTTCCGACTCTGGCGGTTTTCAGATAATGACTCTGGCCAAAGCCAGTGCTAAAAGAGGTAAAATTACTGATGCAGGAGTGACTTTTCAGCCGCCAGGAGCAAAAAAGATTTTCTTTACTCCCGAAGATTCTATTCAATTTCAAATGGCTCTAAAAACCGACCTTTTAGTAGTCTTGGATGATTTTACCGAACCCAAAGCCAGCTACGAGCAGGCCAAAGAAACAGTTGAGCGAACTATTTTATGGGCTAAGCGCTCCAAGGCCGAGTTTGAAAAGCGCTGCCAGAAACTAAAAATTCCTCAAGACAAAAAGCCTTATCTTATTGGTGTTGTCCAGGGTGGAGAATATCTTGACTTAAGAAAAGAATGCGCCGAAAAACTAGTAGAAATTGGCTTTGACGGCCTGGGTTATGGCGGCTGGCCAATTACTCCCGAGGGAACTTTTAATTATGGAGCTGCCCAAACCATTGCCGACTCGGCGCCTAAAGACTATCTTCTTTATGGTTTGGGAATCGGCAAGCCTGAGGAAATCATTGGTTGTGTTGACTTGGGTTTTCAAATTTTTGATTGTGTTTTGCCGAGCCGAGACGCTCGCCATGGCCGACTTTATGTTTATAATGCCAACTCCATTAAAGAAATTAATATCCGTAAACCCAAATTTTATTCTTACTACACTCCCGATAAAGAGAAATACTATCACGACACCCGGCCGGTCAGTCCTGCTTGTGATTGCCTGCTTTGCACTCAATACACTCGCGCCTACCTGGCTCATCTTTTCCGAATTAAAGAAACCAGTGCTTTAAGACTAGCGACAATTCACAACTTGCGCTTTTATTCTCTGCTCATGGAAAAACTCCAAGCATAAAATCATTACATTTGTCCAACTAACCTGTAGTCAAATATTCATAAATTGCTTCTAAACTAAACTTCCTGACAAGAGCAGCTTGTTCGGAGCACCTTAAAAACCAAAAGCGAGGGAAAAATGAGTACTGAGGCAAAAGTAGCTTTGGGGTTGCTAAGCGCCGGGTTAGTCGTTGCTCTCATCTTCCTGGGGATGTGCCTGTCTCGTCAACCCAAAATAGTTTTCATTACTCCCACTCCTCTGCCTCCTTCACCAACACGGACAGCCACTCCTCTGCCAACACCAACTCGCACCCCGTCGCTGACTCCTTCACCAACTCCCACTTCGGTTTTCTGTACCCGCCAACCCCCTTGTACTCCCCCAACGGAAATAGCTAAGCCCCAGCCAACAGCAACTCCCTCTGTTTTCGAGATTGAAATTTGCCCTAACGAAGGAGAAGTTGTCTGGCACCTTAGAAACATCGAGGGGAAAACTCATCGACAAAGTTTTGGGGGAACCACTAACTGCTGGATTAGCGGACAAGTCTGGACTGACTCTCCAACCCCAAAACGCTGGGTTTTTGCTCTTCGACCTGGTTGGAGAGCAACCTTAAGCGGTTTCCGCGGAGGCATCGCTTGGTTTATCAATGGAGAAATTGAAGCCGTCAGGGCCAACCTGGATCAACAAGCAAGAGCGCTTGAACAAAGAGATCCGAGCGTGCCAACAGTACTGCTCATCTTGCCTGAAGAAAGGGAAAAGCTAGCTCCCCTTTCCCTTCAGCTTGAGCAAATACCATAAACTAGGGGTGGCCCAATCAAATCCAAAACATTCCCGCCCCTAGTTTTCCCCTATTCCCATTTTCCTTTAGTCAAGGTTTCAATTGGATGGATAGGCTTTTCTATTTTTAAGTCAGAAAAAATTTCCGCCGTTTCCAGGGTTTCTTTTTCCGGCTGAAGTCGAATTCCCAATTCCTTAACATAATCTTGAGCCGCCGGAATAAAAAGAATCTGCGTCCCTGAATAATTTAAAAATTCTGGCAGATCTTGGGAAATAAAACGGCGAGTGTCAAATATTTGCTGCAAGCCTTTTGGGTACTTGGCCTCTTGGGCCTCTTCTAGACCCACTCCTTTTGGTGTTGGCTGCTCGGGATTTTTAACACTTAAAATATAGCTCGCCTCTTTGGCAATGTTTAAGTCTTTTTGGACTGGCCCGGGTTTTTCCGGCAGTTCCAAAGAGTAGACCAAATGCTCGTGCTTCTCATGTTTGGCCAGGGCATAAACTCCCTCTCCGGCCGGCCGGCCAGGACCGCGATAGCGCTCGCCCCGGGTGGCGGTTTTGTATTTTTCCGGGTCAAAAGTATTTTCAATTGCTTCGGCCGAAGGGTTAACATCCTCAACAAAGGCCCAATAAGCTTCGCCTCGTTGAGCTAGTGGCGGTAGTTTTTTGTGGCCAACAATAATCAAACGATAAAGTTTTTTTTCAAAAGGATGCATCACCAAGTAAAACCGCTCCACACCAGCAAGACCAGTTACTTTTTCTTCCTGGACCCGAGGAGCATAGATAAAATAAATCTCCCCCTTCTCCAAAACTTGAGCTTGATTAAGATTGCCCATTCTTCCAGGATAATTTTTTTCAATCAAAAATTCTTAAAAATCTCTTAAGAAATGGGGAAGAAAAAATCCCTAGAGGCTGGGGCCCTTGTGGACGAAGTTAGAACTACTTCCAGTCTCTTGAGTTGTCAACGCCATCAATGATACAATCAGAAATAGCTCATAGATGTCTAGATAAATTAAAAAGGGGGCAAATAAATGGCTAAACCATATCAGTATGCAACACCAATTTGTCTTATTCTGACTCTTCTTGTTCTTTTAGGAATCATTATTGGGATTCTTCAATCAAACCCATTGATAATAATCATCTTTTTGCTCCCAAGCATTATTTATGAAGTTTATCGAACTGAAGGAAAATCAACTAAATGGGCATCTTGGGGATTACTGGCTACTTTTATTGCCGAGGTATTTCTAATCATCGCTAATATAAGTTTTGATTTGGCAGGGTTTTTAGGCACCAGCGAAGAGAGACTGGGCGGTTATATGGTACCCTTGGGAGATATTAAAGTAGTTGGCCCCGCCATTATGGCAATTTTATCATTAATCCTCTTTACTCGGACTCGGGGACGCTACACCAGGTGGCTAGCAATCATCATTTTCATGGCTTCGTTTGCCATCGTATATTCTCTGGACCCCACCGTCTTTGGAAGGTTGGTTCGCCTTGGAGCCCAAGAAGGTTTAAGGCAAATTCGCTATTAGGAGGGGTCTGACTATTCAGGAAAGTATCTTAGTTCGTAGCTAGTTATCTGATCAAATTTATTGTAATCAAGCCAGACATACAAGCGAGCCGGTTCTTTATTAAATGCTATTTGATCTTCTTCTATGGATAGAGCTCTTGGTTGGGCAAGACGCGATCAAGTCCCGGAAGTGGTAATCTCCGAACATGGTTATTTGGGAGGCAGTAAAATGGAATCGGCGACAAATATTGGACTGGTTTTGGAAGAAGGCAGTAAAAAGTTAAGCGGGGTATTTTTGACAGAACCAATCCCTGCTATCTTAAAAACAACCCAAGGAGATCAGATAGTTAGTGAAATGAAAGAATGGTTTTTAAGATAAACCTTACTCTATTTTAGGTTAGGTTAAGAAAATTTGGCTCCCGGTTGGGGATGAAGTTTGGACTTACTATGTCTTCTTTTGAGGGATAAAGTAAAGAAACCAAACAAACCAGACGAGCCAGAGTAAATCTTTCCAATCTTGGGTTAAAATTCCTGGAATACCCAAAAGACCAAGAAATCCTAGAAACCCGAGCATCCACTTTTTCTTCATATTTCCATTATATCTGATTCATGCTAAAGTAATCCTTTAGTATTATTTTGAGGGTGGTTTTACCTTTTGTAGTTTTGAAGTATTCTTCCCTTCTTTTCGCGTCTTTTTCATTTCGATACGCTTCATAATGAATCAACTCAAAAGGACAATATGGTTTAGTTGAAAATTCACTTCCTGAATTATGTTTCTCAAACCTTCTTTTTAAATCAGTGATAAAACCAACGTAGATAAAATCTTTTTTCAGACTTCTGACAACGTAGACATAAAAGAATTTAGACATGAACTTTGGGGGGGACGCACCGGTCGAGACAAACTATACAGTTCATCTCTCCGGTACATCCCACCCTTACCTGCGGTTCGGACTTCTTGAGACGTACCGGATGGTACCATCTCTTGCGAAGCCCTGCACCGCATGGTGCGGGGCTCCCTAGTCCTAGGATTAATCTAAGTGAAGTTATTAAGGTTTTTCAGACCGTAGCGGTAGCGGAACAAGCAAGGGAAAGATTAAAGCGAATTAAAATATTCATTACGTTACTAAGAAATCCCAAAGATAAAACCAAGCAAAATTAGCAAACCTGCTGCTTGCCAAGCACCTAATAATGGTAAATTAAATACTTTGTGTGCGATTTCATTCCATAAAGCTTTAAACCATAAGACCAAAAGAGGAAATATTGCTAAAAATAAAATACCAGTTGTAATAGCTCCTGCAGTACCTAACTGAACATCTTTTCCTAAATCATTTAATACCAGAAGAATTGTAACTCCAACCGCACTAAAAATAATAAGTGATTTATTTACTTCCTCTTTTATCATTTTTCCTCCTTAAAGATATTATATAAAACTGGTTAGATTAAGACAACTTTAGCTCCGTAATCCTAGTATTAATCTGACTGAGAGTTTAGCACAAGTTATAAAAGCTTTTCAGAACCCCATATGGGCTGAACAAACTAGAGAAAGATTAAAACAAATCAATACTTTAACAAGAGCAGCTACCATTTAGTTGATTAAAGCCAACTGGTTATAACTCTTGCTAACTCTTTTTGGTGTTGACTACAACCATGGTCGGCACCTTTGATAACTACGTACTTAAATTCTGGTTTTTGCTCCTTTAATATATTGACCACTCTTGGAACATCTCCCCAGGCGTATTCATCATTTTCCCCATAAATAACCAGTGTCGGTTTATCAACTG
>Ga0307377_10001847_pt1 | contig 25896 bp, 29 predicted proteins | sample TR3MG_FD_202535 | JGI IMG/M metagenome (GOLD analysis project Ga0307377, IMG submission 202535) | Soil microbial communities from Risofladan, Vaasa, Finland - TR-3 | ecosystem: Environmental > Terrestrial > Soil > Coastal area > Acid sulfate soil | place: Finland: Risofladan, Vaasa | collected... | reverse complement strand
TCATTGGTTCTCTTGTCCGATATACAATTTCGGGTATTCAATCCAGGCCCCGCCCGCTGCCCACCGCGGGCGGGGACATGTCCGTACTCAGGCTACTTTTTCTTGGCTATTACAGTCCTAACGTACTTCTTGCTTCTCCTGTAAGTGCGTAAAGCTGTTTTTCGGCCTCTGGGTTTGCTAATTTTAGCTTGGCCTGGCCGAGTTTCATGGACGCATACTTCGTTTTGGTTTTGCTGAGATCCGTAGTAAGTGTCCTTTTCTGCCATTCTCGAATTGCTAACGCGATCAGGCCAATAGCACCGGTTGCGACCGCATCCGCTCTCCCCTGGCTGCCGGGTTCTTCACTCTTAGCTTTAAGAGCCGATCTCAGCGTAATCAAGGCAGCTTCGTTAGCGATCATAGGGGATCTTAGAGCGTCTCTCTTGGCCGTTGACAGTGCTAAGGTGTTTGGGTCTGGAGCCTCGGCGATAGCCTTCTCAGCAGCTTCGTACTTAGCCTGGAGCTCAATCTGTTTAGCCTCCAGGTTGTCCTGCCAGCTTTGCAATGTTTCTTGTGTAGCCATACCGGCACCGGCACCAACCAACCATTCCGGACAACCGGCCGCACCAAACGAGAGCACGACAGCTACAATTACAATCAATAAAATCCGTTTCATTTTTCTTCCTTTCGATAAAAAGTGAGTTTGGTTTTTTGAAGTTGAAATTCTTAAAGTTTATTGTCCTCCTCGAACGGTATCTCGTCGGTATTCCCGGTGCTTTTATCCATCTTTGCCTGAATCTGCTCGATTGTAATCATCAATTGATCCCCATCGACCAGCCATTGATGTACTTGTTCATATTGATCGTCTGAGAATAATAGATTGTCGAATTTGACTTTAACGCCCTCAAATACTGTGCTGATTGATTTGACCTTTGCTTTGGTTGCGATTTTCGGATACTTTGTTTTTGCCACAATTGACTCCTTTCATAAAAATAAGCGGCGGCCGGGCCGTTCACCCGAAGCCTCCATGCGATACAACTTAAATATGACTTCCATGACGTTAAGCCGCCGCAAATAACCCCGGTAGTTAGCCGCCCGGCGATCAACTCGCCCACCGTCGGCCTGCCCACCCGCACAACTACCGAACATATAAAAAGAAACTGTTAAAAGGTGCTGCCGCCCAGTTTCCCGTACTCTATAATCTTTATCCTTTTTTCTTTGATAAGTATTCTCGCTTGCTAATGCCTTTGGCGGAGATACCATAATCGCTAATTGTTTCAAGCTCAAAATAGCAACGGCGAACTTTGAACACATCGCCAACCCTGCAAGCGTTCCTGCCTCCGTTTTGGGTAAGTTCCGTGAATTTTTTCATTGTTATTGCTGTCATACTTCCGTCTGGATTTTGCATCTCATTTCTCCTGTTTTTATTGCTTACTATGCTCCACGTCTGCTGTCAGCCAATACGAGCGGAGGAACCGGCCAGCCCGGCGCCCTGCCGTCCTTTAATCAAGCTCTTTTAATATAAACTCAACAACTTCTTTTACATCTACTCCTAATGCAAATTGCAAAGGACTATCTTTTAATGCCTCGGCAATAGGATTTGTTCGGCCTGCCCACCCGCACAACTACCGGCTCCTGCGAATTTCAAAAATGCTCGTCTCTCCGAGCCGTCACGCCTGCCGGTACAGCAACGGCTACCATGCCCTTTCCTGGTACTCCTGGTCCCTCTCTATTGGGTTCGAATAATAAAACGCCGGGGCCGGGTAATCATCCGGCCCCTGAACGTTTCGGAGGAGGGTGATGAAAAAGCAAAAATATGGCTTGAAAAAAGGCGGGAACAGCATGAGGAACAGAGATGTAATGTGTTCCCGCCCAGTAGCTTTCGACCGGCTTTTTGTAGAGGGGGGTTTCAGCCGTTAAACCGGTCGATTGTTGGCTTTGTTCCAAAATTGTTCCAAAATACCTGTTGACTGGGGTATATTTATGCTGTTATATCGTGCTTACAGCCGTTAAAAATGCGTTATTTTTGGAATTGACAAGACTTCCAAGCTGGTCATGTGGGTCCGATTCCCATCACCCGCTTTTGTTATAAACGGTGATAAGTAAAGAACTTGCAAGGACCTATGGCGTGGAAAGTCTGGAGCTAATGTGAAGCGTTCCAAAAATGTGCCAAAGTTTTTACAGGATTGTTCCAAAATATGGCTTCTTTGCGATTTCTTAAAAACCGAAAACGCTGGCAGATACGCTGGCGGGCAAAAGCAAGAAAATCAGATTATATTTTCGAAGGTTCGAGAGTTTTTATTGAAAAATCTCAGGCCGTCGGTTTCTATGCAGATATTGAAAATCAGGAACGCCTTGTTCGCTCCGGACAGGTAGTGCCTGGTGAAGCCATATCATCAGCTTTGGAACTATTCAAGAAACATATCAAGCGTCACACGCCCCGGACGCAGCAGCATTATTTGATGGTAATCAACCTGTTTGCGCAGAACATACCGAAGTCCATTATACGAATCCACCAAGTCGAATCTGCTCATATTCAGGAATATCTGTACCAAAGAAGAGATTTTGGAGTTAAGAACCGAACGCTTAATGCTCATTTGACTGTAATTAAAGCGTTCTGTCGATTCTACTCGGATAGGTTTGGTATCGCTAATCCGGCCTCGAAGGTAAGGCTGCTCAAGGAAGATCCGCCGGATAACCGATTCCTGACTAATGAAGAATATCATAAGATTTTGGATATTGCCCCGCCCTTAGCAAAGCATAGGATAATCTTTATAGCCCATACCGGATTGCGCGCCTCTGAATTCTCGTCCCTTACTGCCGAATGTCTCAGCCCGCAGGCGAGATCCATTACAGTCACAGGAAAGGGACGGAGAAGGCGAACAGTCCCGCTGAATAAGTCGGCCAGAGCCGTCCTGCCCGACCTGCAGCCGGCATCAAGAAAAGCTCTGCATTTGCAATTTTCAGCTCTTGCCAAAAAAGCGGAAATCCCAAGTTTCGGACCAAACGCTTTAAGGCATTATTTCGGCACCCAATTATTGCTCAAGGGCGTTGCTGCGTCTAAGATTGCAAAGCTAATGGGCAATAGCGTCCGGGTGATCGAAAAGCATTATGCACATATCCTAACGGCAGATATCGCGAATGCTACCGATGTCCTCGACTAATTCAAGCCACCCTATGAACTTTTCAATAGAAATTCGGCAGTTACGCTATAAGAATCTTGTTGCCCGTATTATGCCGCTGGAAGCCGCTGGAAGGCTCAAAATTGATTCTGAGTCCAAATATGCCCCCGGCAGGCTTAAAATCGATTCTGAGTCCAAAACCCCCCCCCTGAGTGGGGGGGTTTCGACCTTGTATGGGCGATATGAGAAAAGCGGGCAACCCGAATCCGAGCAATTGGCAACCTCGTTAAAATCCCAGTTGCAGCATTCGAGACAAAATGCCTTTATGCCCGCGGAACGGCTTTGCCCGCTTTTAGCCTTTTCGTATAAAACCCGGTATTTTTCAGGCACATCCCTGTAAGTCATTTTTTCACATTCCATGTTTTCGCATAGTTGCCAAAATGCTGATAAGAACAATAATATTGATCAGCCATACCAGCAGCTTGACTTTCGAATATAATTCATTTTCTGTTTCCGTCATTTTGCCTCTAAAATAAAAACTCACCGGAGCAGGTGCGGAGGGCGGGGAATGCCTTATCTCCGGTGAGCCGCAAAACTGATTATGATTCCGATTTTCCCGCACCATAATTTCCCCGATTTTTCTCTTGTTAAATATTATTTGTAGTTTATAATGAAAGTGCGCCTTTTGCACATAGGATGCGACCGTATTTGAACAAGAAAATACAAGATGCGAGAAAAAAGAATCCGGCATTAAATGAAGAGTCTTTGTTAGACATTAGCGACCGGCCGCGTGGCTTCTGCCCTGATGGTTTTACACTTGGCTTAGGGCTTGACGGCTTTGGTTTTACTCCACCTTTCTTAACCTTGCCCTCTGTCAATATAGTAACCCGAGTCTGACCACTTGGATGGTTAGCCGGAGCTGCCGGTGGTTTTAATAGCCGCCGGAGCCGCAAAAGCCATCCTGACCAATTTCTTCCTGAACGTTTATTCATTTTTCCCGCACAAAAACGTCTGAAGCAGTAACACCAGCAAGCACCCTTATTGTGGATTCGCTCCAGAGTTGCGAGCTTCGCCGCCAATTCGATGCCTTTTGTTAATAATTCGTTAAATACGGATTCCGGTAAGTCGCTTAGCTCAGTCTTTGCCGCAAGATATTCATGCTCAAAGGCATTGACCTCTCTCCTGAATGTTAATCCTTCGGTTCCCCAGGGCAATTCGAGGGCTTTGAAAATTTCGACACCATATTGCAAAGCCTCGCTCTGCTTATCTGAATATTTGTTTGTGTTCATTCTTTCACCTGCAAATAATCCCCGACCTCAACAATCCATTGCTTGATGGTCTGTTTGACTTTTTCCGGCCGGGCCTTCCACGCTGATTGGATGATTGACAAGAGTTTGTTCATGAATTCCGGGTCGTCTTTATAAAAATTCCTGTCATTTTCAGGTCTTAGTGAATCATAAACAGCCCCCATAACGGCGCATTTCATACCTATTTCCTCGTCCCGGCCGCCGTCTAACAGGGCATTATAAATAACATCGTCCGGATGAATTAAATTGTTGAAGAGATTGGTTTTCACGATATTTTTTCCCCGCACCATAATATTGCCTCGTTTAGCCGGCCTGTTTCTGTTGTGTTACGTCCTTTGTATTCAAAACCTCGCTGAGTTTGCGCAAAAGAAAATTTCTTATCGCAGAAGTTGACGGCAAGCCAGCGTTCTCTTCCAGATCGCAATACTGGTTAATCTTACTAATCACGTCCCTGTCCACTGGGCAATCCTTATTGAATGTTATTGAGTTTATTGTTTTCACTTCTCTTGTTTCTTTTGCATCCATGCTTAAATGCTCCAAATCACTCATGTTCTTAACTATCGGATATTATATTATATATATTTAGAAAAAGAAAGAAAAAAAAGAACGGATTAACATATTTTAGATAAATTTATATATATTTAGATTGAAATGTTCGTAAAGTCTTGATAAATCTATATTTATAAGGAGTTAGATATCAAGATGAATATTTAGTTAGAGGTGGATTTATGGCTATGGTGGCGCTTGGTTTTAAGGTTAATGAGGATGTTGCGGAGCTTTTTGAAAAACTCTGCGAAACTCTCGGTCCTCCTAAATACAAGATACTGGAAGCTGCTATTGAAGTATTTGCCGCCTTGCCGAAAGACGCCCAATATGTCTTAAAGTCGCAGGACGATGCCGACCGAAAGGTGGTCCTTGAACACTTGAAGAAATTGAATCTAAAAGCCAGCAAAGGGAAGTCTGCTTAATTATTTTATCTCGCTCTTTATTAAAGTCAATAATTACGGTTTGTTCTTGCGACATATTCTGACCTCCATTTTTATAGGAGTCCATGTCGCCTTCGTGTTTTCCCATCCGCGGTTCACTTTTTCACGAAGTCGGCTGTTGTATTTTTATCCTTGACTTATATTTTTGTCCAGTGTAAAATATAGAGGATTCGGACTATGATTCCATAAGCCGGTAAAGCAGGGGATTTTAAGCCCTGAAAAATATATTAATAGTGAGAAATTTAGGAGAGAAAAAATGAGAAAAATCATTATCACATCAATTTGTCTTTTATTTTTGACTCAAAATGCTTTTGGACTGACACCAATAGGTTTTCCCACGGCGGCCCTTGAGGAAGGCAAATACGAACTGAGCTTCAGTTATTTACATTCCGAAATGGATATTGAAGCGAGCTTTTACGGATTGAGTGATCATTTGAATACCAAGGTCAATGGTTACTTGCCGCAACTCGACATCGGTCTCGGGGATGATTGGCAATTGTCTCTTGGTTTGGGCGTTGCTGATATGGATGCCGATGGTTTAAATAACGCCAACGCATTCGGTGGAATCGGCATAAAGAAAACTTTTGCGAGGCAAGGCGACATCGACTGGGGGGCCTCATTCCAAATGTATTGGTCCTCTTTTTACGATGAGGTGGTTCTCCTGCCGCCATCTGTTAGTGAAATAGATATTTCATATCACGAAATACAATTCGCAGTCGGGCCTACTTACAAAAAAGACAACTGGTGCCTATACGGTGGGCCGTTTATTCACTATCTAAACGGTGATATGGATGTCAATGATGTCAGTGCGGGAAATATTTCTTACGATTTCGAAAAGGATTTAGGCTTTGGTGCGTTTGTTGGTTTTTCTGTTAATCTGACAGAGAATACTAACTTTGGTTTTGAGGCTCAATTCATCGAAGATGCCCAGGCAATAATATTTCGTTTCAGTTATCGCTTTTGAAAATCAGATGAATTAACGGAACTGAGGTCGCAAAAATATCCCGACAAGAACACAGAAAGCGAGGATTGAGAAATGAAAAAAGTAATGTTGACAATCTGTTTGATGCTGGTTGTAATCACATGTGCTAGTTGTGTTTCTATCTATTGGTATCAACCAGGCAAAACTCTTGAAGATTGTTTGCAGGATTCAAAACAATGTTTCGATTTTGCTGATGAGCATATGGGCGCTCGACATTCTTTTCTTCCTCAATTTACAGACGCAACGCACCGCGAATTGTACCGTGAGTGTATGCGTTCAAGTGGTTATCAATTATTTGATAAAAAGAAATTGTCTATGGAAATTAGAACACATGAAAACAATCTCTTTGATATAACTTATTATCCTCTTGCAGGCGAATAGATTTTAAGCTAAGAACATATCATGTTTCGGTTTCCAATTTTTTAAGCCTGTCCAGAACGTCCTGCCACTGCTCATTGGTAATCATTGCAGGTTGTTTCTCTTTTGGAATTCTTGGTGGTTTTTCCGCTTCAATTTCCTCATGTGTTTTATCAACTACTTTACCGTTGATAATCTTCTGAGTAATATCATCGGCCTTGCCCTCTATTACAAATTCTCCATCACCCGCTTGTAAATAGAAAGTGTCATTCTGGCAACTGCCCGAGCGTAAAACTTTTCCATCTGCATAAACCACAAAATCTTTCATTTCTTTGTCTCAATTATAAACAGTGAAAAATTTGAAGCACCATAATCAGCATCACCTGTTAAACCCACAAGCAGAATACTATAAGTATATGTGCCTGCTGCTACATCATCTGTGAATCCGAAAGCAATCTGGTCCACCAAATCTAAACTTGCCCAGCCCCACTTACAGTAATTCCCTGAATCAAAAATCACAGTAGTATCTCTTTTTATCTGTACTTTATACCACTTAAGTTCAGTATCACTGGAAGAAGTCCAATGGATAGTAAATCTGAAAGATGCATGGATAAAGAGAGATTTACCAGAAGTTGTAAAGGATAAAGTTTGCGGGTTGACGGCACCTGCGGTGTAAACAGAGGCCGGAACGGTAACTGCTTCATCTTTGATTTTTAACGTCTCTACTGCCAAATCTTTTATCTTTGCGGTCTCGATTGCTGCATCCGCTATCTGCCCATAAGCAGCCGTTATCGTTGCGGCCTGTAAGACACCCGCGTGAACGGATGGGAAAGGCACGGTTGGGTACGCTACACCGGCTACGTTCCGGCACATATACCATTTCCCGAGCGTAACGGCCACCGCCGCATCGTTGGTTGTCTTGAAAAGCGTCGTAAAATCCGGGTCCCAGTAAATGAACTCATCGGTGGTCGAATCGGGTGTTATCTCGTAAGAGGTCCCTTTATATCTGAATATAATCGGCTCGGCCGCGTCGGTCTTCGACCACGAAACAGTATCCACGTCGTCGCCCGTCCAGGTACAGTTCGAGGTTGCCGGCGAATCCACGTCGATTTGCGGCGTGACTACTTTACTAATCAGGTCCAGAACGTCCCATCTCGTCAACGGCCTTTCCGGGGCCGCCGGCGGCTGCGGGCACGCATAGTCGGCGTCCGTGACCTGCGGGTCGATGGAATCGCTGTCATGAAGGTCCGCGTCGTAAGTCTCAAATTCGACGTCGAAGTAATTGTCCGCCGTATGACGCATATTGATAATACGCCGCGTCTTGATTGCACCGGCGGCGCCGACTGCGAAAATGTTATTTTTGACCGGCGTAACGTCCCAGGTCTCGGCGATGGTCACCACCTTGCCCGCGACGGAATCGACGGTATAGGAATCAACGGCCACTTTCTGGTTCACTTCGTCGAAGCTGCGTATATAGATGATGTCGCCCGGCGATGCCGTGCATGCCCGGTCCAGTTCGACCGTATTGGCCGCTTCGCTTTTGATGACCCTATAGGTTGCCCCCCAGTTGGGCACGTTGCTCTGCAGACGAACTACCTTGCCCAGCCGGTACCTCAGCGCGTCTTTATGCATCCGCACCGAGTTGATGTTCTTTATCAGCTTGTTCCGCTGCAAAGCATGATTGCCCACCCTGGTTGCCAGGGTATGCGACTTGACGCCGATGCCCTCGACGGCAACGATACGGGTATAATCGCCGCTTTCTTCGTTCGGTATCGGCCTGCTCTTGCGTTCGTAGCCGTGCAGGGCATCCTGATAAAAAACTTCTATGCCGCCCGCCTTTTCGCCGTAACCGGCCCATGAGTTTTTCCAGCTGCGAACCATCACGTTGTCGAAGGTGACCAGGTCGAAAGTTTCGTTTTCCGCCTTATCGACCCAGCCCGTAAGGATGCTGCCCTGCCAGTACGGATACATCCTTCCTATCTGGGCGATGCTGTATATCAGCTCCCATACGTTGGTCGCATAATCGACGATGTGGTCGCAGGTCATCCTGTCTTCCGTGCCGCCGCTGCCGTCGGTGACCTGGTCGGCACACCACGAAGCCCATTCGTAGAAAAATGCAAGGTCAACCCTGGAAGGATCGATTCCTTCGTACCGTTCTATTGTAAAAGGCCCTCCGCCGTTGCCGTCCCCGCTGATGGCCGGCTGGGTAAGCGCGTCAAGATCGACCCAGGCCCTGTTGCGGCTGAATCCGATCGACCAGGAGGTTCCGTTAAAAATATTGACAAGCCTGTCTTCGGCCTCGAACTTGACGTCGATATTTCCGGACAGGCTCGATGTGGCCGGCGCCGTTATTCCCAGCAGGGCCTTGCCCGGCCTGGTGAACGCCACGTCAACGACCTCGCGGACGCTCCGCAGCCAGATTTCATCGCTGATGCGCTCACTGGTATTATCGGCGGACACCCTTGTAAATTTGAGCTCGTACTGCTTTCCGTGAACGCAGTTGAAGCCCTGCTCGCTGACCTTATACGCCTTGTAGAGCGGCTCGAACTGAAGGCCCGATATGCTGTCTTCGAAAATAGTGGTCCAGTCGTCTTCGTCCCGTTCCGATATCTCGACTTTCATGCTGATAGTCATTGCACCGAGCCCGCCGCTCTTGTGCCGGTACCAGAGGCCTCGCGAGCACTCGAAAGTATATTCCAGATCGTCGAAGAAATTGTTCGGGCTTGTCCATGTCCGCGGCCCATCGTCATGAGTGATTTGCCATCCCTCCGGCGTGTATTCGAGCTTGTTCTTCTCGAAGCCGGTCATTGCAGTCTGGTTCATCGTGCCCGTCCGCTCCTGTATCGTCACTCCCGGAAAGCTTGTCGAAGGCTGGTCGTTAAAATAAACGGTTCCGGTTATGCCCTTGACCGGGCCGCGGCTGTAATCCAGAATCATATATAGAATTTCGTTGCCGCTTACGTCCACGTCCGTCCACCTGGCAACGATATTGCCATGGTGCATATTTTTACCCCAGCACATGGGGTGGGGGCCGCCCTGCGCCCTTGTCGTACGCGGTTTCCAGCCGAAGCTCTGGCCCGCCGGCATATCGTCCGGCTGCTTCATGTCCGGCCCGAACAGTACCCCGCCGAGATAAGACAGCCCTATGGACACCGCTACGTATGCACCGATTGCCCACCAGCCCAAGCCCTCTATTCCCATAAATGTGAAAGTCGCCGGATCGGCGGCTGCGGAAATGAAAACGACTTTATCGCCTGCCGATACGCGTGCGCTGTCATCGACCTGCCTGCCGTTAATACCGGCCAGAACGTCCTGGTGCGGAACAACCTGCTCCTTTAACCGGCCGATGGTTTGCCTGTGAAACGGCACCTCGATGACCGTAACGTTGCGGCGCTCCACCGGATGATGGATGACATTAACGAGTATCGACTGCATGTAGGTAATAGCCCTCGATTAACGGTTTGAAAGGCCAGATTGTGAGGCGGTCCTTTCGTATGAAATATTCCTTCGGGTCCGGCTCGAATATATTCAGCGGGCATGCGTGGATAAAGTGAAGGCCGTCCGGCCATACCACCCCGCTGTGCCAGTTCGTTACCGCGCGAAAGAGCACTATGCACGGGACCGCCGGCTCTTCGATTCTGTCGAGCTGTTGTGTAAGATGAAAGTTTTTAAGCGGCAGGCCGAGAAGCGCGTAAATCTCGCGGCAGAAGTGCCAGCAGACGTAGCGCCTGCTCTGACCCTGCAGGTTTGCTCCGTACGGCCTGTTTATCATGTCCTCTATATTTTTCATATCACGTTGGGGTCGAGCCCCAGCTCGCCGCCCCAGTGAACGGCGTTGCCCTTCTGGTAGCATTCCTCGTAACCGCCGCCGCAGATAGGATCCTCCCCTGCATACTGGCATTCCGGCCCCTTGAAGAGCGTGGGAGTCGCCCAGGGGCATGAGCTGGATGAGTATATCCGCAGCGGTATCCGCTGAGTCAGCGGGTTGGGAATGCCTAATGTGAACGTCACCCATTCGGTGTCGCTCTCGGATGCTAAATTATCGTAGTCGGCTTCGAGCGCGGAAACGGGAATATCGAGAAACTTCTCGTTGACGCGTATAAGCTTAATTTGTGCCCCGAGCGCGCCTTCGGTCTCGTTGACCAGGTCCTCGATTTTACGGTTCACGTCCTGGAAGACCCGCAAGGTCACTCTCGGAATGCTCCCATCACCCGAAAACATCTGCTCGCCTATCTGGAGATTGAATTTCTCGTAGTCCAGGCCTGCGAAAGGGACATCCTCGGTATTGCGGGCCAGCCTTTCGGTTGCGTATCCGGGCACCGCTATCTCGCACAGCCACAGCCATGCCCCGCCGCTGTAAGGATCGATTAGGTCACTCTCCATAAACGGCGGGATATTGGCGTAAGTTTTATATATTTCGGCACTTGTAGAAATTAAAATATTCGCCGAACCGCCGGTCAAGTACACCAACCCCAAAATCGCATTGGCGGCGGTACCGATAGCAGCAGAGGCACTCATGGATAAAGTCTGTTCCGAGGATGCTTTTGCCTCTGCAGTAACTGCAATATCCGCGGACACTCCGAGTGTTGCTTCTTTCTTAACGGCGGCGGCGGTTGAAATAATTATGTCCGCACCTGCTTCTAATGACCAATAACTATATTCTGATGTTGGGGGCGTAAAGTTGCTTGTCCATCTTGCAATACCTTTTGAAATTCGTAATTCATCTATCCAGCCGTCAAAAGGATACGATGAACCATCAGCATATTGTGCTCCAACTATTAAAGCAGCGGTATTAGTGTAAGCAGTTCCATCAATAGTGTCTTGAGTTGAGTAGGTGCATTCAATGCCATTTACAAATAACTGCATCTTATTTGTCGTGCGGTTAATGACTAATGCAACATGATACCAGGTATCGACGGACAAGGCTTGATTGCTTGCAACTGAATTGAATATCGTTGGGCCTTCAGACTTATTACATCGTCCACATAGGTAGTTGCTTGAATTGACAAAGAATCCGATTTGGTAATAAGTCGTGGCACTATTCTTACTGACTATCCATTGCATTTTGCCGTTAGCGTGGAGACGGACTTTGCAATCGATAGTGTAATTTCCTGCACCCCTGTCCCAATCTGCATGGTCTGCGAAGGTTACGCAATCGCCCGTGCCGTCGAATAATCCTGCTCCGGTCCCGAATACATAATAAGCAGTATCAATCTGGGCATTACCGACCGGGGTGTCGGCATGTGCGGAGGCGGATGAATCTATAAAATCTGTGGATTCATCCGCACCGTCGAAATGCAGTAACAGTTTCGTGTAGGCATCGGACATGATACGGCCTTATTTAATTAATTTAGTCGGCGGATATATCCAGGTCGCCAACGGGAATCTTCAGTGTAATACCGGCGGCATCGACCACCCTTGATACGGTCAAGTCGCCGTGTAGTTCGCAGTTGCCCCCGCTAAGAGCGTCCCAGATGCCCCAGTGAGTTAGAGCACCTGCTCCTGAAGACCATGCTGCTGTTGATTCGGCAAATTCAATGGCAGCGACATTAGTGATCGTCGCAGGGTCTGCCACTGCCGCATCATCCATATCCGCAGGTTCTATCAAAGCCCTTGCATAAGAACCTGTCGCATCCGGCTCATCGTTTCCTGAAGCATCTTCGGTCAGGTCTGCTTCGCTGAGGCTGAGATATTTATTACTGGAAAATAACCAATCTAATATGATTGACCCGCCGTAATTCGTTGCACTGCCGCTCATTTTATTTCTCCTTTAAGGTTAAGTAGTTTCTGCCGAAGTCTGTTTGAGCTCTATCGATATCCGCCACTGGCCGGGGGTCCCGTCCAGCCGGCACCCCGGCTTTGCGGTAAAGCACACCTCGTAAGTCGTTTTGCTCTGGTCATCGTAAAAGTAAAACGGCACGCCCTTATTGTCCTCGTAAAACTGCATCACGGTCTGCATGTCCGGATCGATGACCAACCGCAATTCGAATGCTATCCTTCCCGGCTCGAAGGTGACCAGCGTGTTCAATACCGGGTATCCGGATGCCGTCTCGCCGATCAGCACCGCCCCGCCTGATGGCTCATGCACGAAGCCCTCGGAGTCCGGCTTCCGCTCTATGTCCGGAAACGTATTCATTTTTTATCTTGCCGCCTGTGCGACGCTCCTTCGGTATTTAACGTCCGTCTGCATCGCTCTTGTTGTGATATCTATGATTCTTTGGTCTGAAACGATATAACTCTCTACACGACTGATTTCTAATTTCTCCTGCCCTTCGTTATGTATGTGGACATCGAAACTTGTCACCCCGCCGCCGTTACCTACGCCCGAATATGTCTCCCCCTTATGTATGACGGCCAGCCCTGACCTCAGAACTTCACCACCATGTTGTGCGCTTGGAAATGCCGAACCGCCGTGAGGAGATGAAAAAGCTGATGGAGTAGCAGCAGCTCCGCCGCCGCCTAACAATGCATTTATGCCCGCACTCATACCCAAAGTCATACCCGCCGCCAGCCCCTTCGCCATCGGCTCGATAAACGCTATCCGCACCGCCGACCAGTAAACCTCCTCGAACACGTTAAGAAGGTGGTCCTTCCAGTTATCGAAGTCCCGCATCGAGTTCTCAAGTCCGCTCGCTATCGATTCTCTAAATGACATACTGAACCTGTACGCCTTATCGCCCCAGCTATCTATCTCGTGCCTTATGGTCATGCCCGCGGCGGCGAAGCCCTCGGCCATGCCCCCGGATGTCTTCATGTACTCGATGCTCAATGTCCGCTGCTTTTCCTTCATCCATACGTTCAGGTCCTCTTCGGGAATCTTCAGCTTCTTATAGTCCTCGTACATATTGGCGAGTATCTGCCTCTGCGCATCGTATGCGCTCTTCGTCATCTTTCCCATCTGCCCGTAAATGTCACGGTACGCGTCCGCCCGGGCCGAGAGCATGTCCTTTTCATCCTGGGCCGATTTTTCACGGGCCTGTTTTTCCTCCGCCATCCTCATCGCTATGGCATCGACCTCCGTCTGCCATACCTGAGCGGCCATCCGTTCCTGCATCTCCCGGTACGCTCCGCCCATCTTGAGCATCGTGTCGTAATGCTCCTGCATCGCCTTTTCATCCAGAGGCTCAACCCCAAAACTGATGACATTTCTTCCCGCCGCCGAGGCCTTGAGCGCCTGTCTTCTGGCCTCGGCTTTTTTTCTCAAGTCATCGTAAAATCGCATGACCGCATTTTCCTGGCCATAAGTAGCCTGCGCCTCTCGACCCGCCTCGGCCATAAGTTCGGCTGCAACATCTCTATATCTTGCTGCAATATCAGCAGGACTTTCAGCTCCTGAAATTATTCGACCCAGTTTGTGTGCCTGGCCGAGGGAGGTATATTTTTCAATCTTTGCTGAAATTTCGAGAATTTTCGCAAGGCCCTCGAGGGACCCTGCCTGGAAGGCCTTATACTTCGCAAAGGTCCCCTGAATCACTCCCCCGAACCGGATCGCCGCCAGGCTCATGTTCTCGAATATGTTGACTACGTTTGCCCCCACGCCCTCTCCGCTTGTAGCTAATTCGGTGAACTTGTTTGCAAGCGTCTCTATATAAGGCGCCAGCTCGATAGTCACCTGCCTGAAAAGCCCGGCAAGGACCGCTCTGCTCCTGGTCATCGCATCGTTCGCCGCCTCTACCTGTGCGGCATCCAGTCGCGAAAAGGAAAGCCCCAGCCTGTCAACCTCTTCACGCATGGCCTCTATGCCTTTGGATCCCTGGCTGAACATGTTAAGAAGCTGCTGGCCCGACCGTCCGAAAAGATAGTTGGCCACCGCTGCTTTTTGAGACTGCGTCTGGAGCTTATTTATTTTATCGGCTATTACCGAAATGGCCTCGTCCATATTGAGGCCGATAATATCATCCGCCGACAGGCCCATCTCTTCCAGCGCTCGCTTGGCCTCACCTGTGCCCATTGTAACTTCGCCGAGCCTGCGGGAGAATATCTCGAGTGACTTATTGAGAGTTTCCTGCTCGACTCCGGAAATCTTCGCGCCGTGCTGAAGGCCGACCAGGGCCTCGGTCGTTATGCCGAGCCGGTCGGACAGCTTCGCCGTCGAATCGATGGCCGCCATCTGCTGCTTTATTACGTACCCGATCCCGCCGATTCCCGCCGCCGCCAAAAGGCCCACGGCCATTCGCCTGGCGTTCCGGTAGATGCTGTCCATGCCGCGACCGAACGCCGCCATTTCGCCTTTGGCCCTGTTACGGGCCAGCAGCTCCAGCACGACTCTTCGAGTAGTATCAGCCATCTTAAATTTACTATTTACGATTTACTATTTAAGGAAGTGCCGCCGAAGGCGGCTTCAAACTACAATATTCAATCGACAATCGACGATATTCAATCTCTTTTAATCCAGTCCCATCGCGATGACGTCAACTATCATGGCCAATGACCCCGTGCCGTCGTGCTCGAGGTACAGGTTCTTATTGGTCGTAATGAGAAGGCCCGCCGCCGACGGGTCAGCCCAGCAGTACCAGCCGCCCGGCTTGATTTTTTCGATATCGGATGTGGTCCCCATAATCGGGATATCCAATACCGCCCCGCCGAAGGCCAGCAGTGTCGCGTCCGCAGAGTTGTTCTTCAGGTACAGAAACTTCAGCGCCGTCATCGTCAGGGCCCGCATGAATATGTCCAGAAGCCCCTCCGCCCCCGATGCGTAAAGGTCCAGCGTGGTATTGGCCCCGTCGGCTAATGTCACCTTATCTGCGTAAATGACGTTCACCGCCCCGGCCCCGGTGCCGTATAGCCATCTCGGCGCTTCGACCTTCAAGGGGCCCGCCAGCTCCGACAGGTCCGTCGCTAAATACATCGCCAGGTCCATCATCGGCCCGGCCTTGCCCGTAATTCTCGTTTTTCCAATGGTCATAATCGTTCTCCTTGTGCCTTCAGGCACTTAAAATTGTGCTTCGTGCTCATTTTTCTTTTCAAATGATTCGAATCATTCGTATTTATTTTCACCTGCCTATGAGGCAGTGAAAAATGTTTCGATTGCCTTTTGCATATTTTCGTTATTCGCCTGCCTGTTCCAATGGTCATAATAGTTCTCCTTGTGCCTTCAGGCACTTAAAATATAGATACATAAATTTATGTGGCTAAAGCCACTATCTGAAAAATGTTTCGATTGCTGTCTGCATATTATTTTTTGCCTTCGTTTTTTTCGGTATCTCTAAGGTTCCGTCCAGTGCCTTCCATATCTGTTCGATCCTCTTCTGCGTTTTATCGCTGAAGCTTATCCTCTGCGCTATTATCAGGCCGGTCAGCTCTGCCTTCATACCCTCGGCGGCGATGCCGCTCGGCCAGAACTTCTCAGCTATATACTGCTCTCTGAGGTCGTAGGCGGTGTATCGTCGGTGGAGCTCGGGGACGCTGCATCCTTGCTCGCGAGCAAATCGGACAAGCCAAAGGCGCCAAGGATCTTCCCCAAGTTTTTTAGTATGGCCATATCCGCCTCAGCGCCGTAGCCGCTCAATCGCAGTATTATTTTGACAAGGGGCTCGATCATCCTGGCCGGCCTGCCGCCGATTATGGCTATCTCCTTTTCGCCGAATACGGGGCTGCCGTCTTCGTCGTGCAGTGAATACTGCAGCAGCTTTGCCGCATTCAGCCGGCGCATGTTATCATCGTCGCTGCGGCAGAATTCCCGCCAGGTCTCTAACTGGTAGCTGGTCAGCTCATACACCATGACTCCGATTTCCGGGGCCCAGGGCAGGGGATGCTTTTCCTTTTTGAGCGATTCTTTCATGAACGCTTCTTTAATCTCTTTGGCCTTAAGCATTAATGCTCTCCTTATATGCTTATTTTTTTGCTTGTCATGTAACCGTCTCATATATCTCATGAGTTTTTTATCCCGACAAACGCTTCAATCATTCATCGCACGCCGGTTGATTAAGACGGCGTGAACGTATGTTTCTTGGCGCGCTTGAACGTCGCAGTAAATTTCGGTATAGCATCCGCTTCGGAGAAATCCGGAAACTTCAGGTTCGATATTATCGCATCGCCGCTGAAATTGGCCGTATTCGGGAAAGTGACAAGCAGCGTCCCTTTCGTCCGGGCCTCGGCATCCTGCTTCAGCAGGTCGTAATTGCCGTTATTTGCCGGCTGGAACACGAACGTGAACGTGCCCTCGCCGGAATTGAGGGCGCCGCCGATCACATCGGCGTAATTGTCGGTGCTGTCCGTCGTCAGTATCTCGTGAATATTGACAGAGACGCCGCCGCCGTCGAAACTCTCGCACTCGCCGATGATATTGCCGTTGAATGTGATCACCGTTCCGATGGCTGAAAAACCTTGTGTCGTCATTTGTTTATCTCCTTAATAAATTTCAAATCTTAAATTTCTATTTATAAAATTATTAGCTGTATCCGTCATACAGTCCGGTCGGATAAAGCACGCCCGCCGTAACGAAGGCCACAACGCCGCCGGTCATAACGTCGAACGACCCCTCCGAACATTCGATGTTATAGGCCAGGCCTCCGCAGGCCCGGCTCGCAACATTGCCCGCCATAAGCAGCCTGCGTATCGTCTCGATCATCCGGGACATGACCGTATCGGCCGCCGTATCGGCGGGAAGCTGTCGTATAATGCCGTAAAGACCCCACGTCCCTAATTCCGTCCTCGACTGGCTCGTTTTGCTCTGCGTCTTTATGTCCGCGGCCTCGATGATAACGTCACCGTGCACGAAGTCCTCGACGCTCCAGTCCAGTATCTTCGGCCTTACCGCCCTCAGCGTCATCGTGGCCGCCGGGTCGGCCTTGCCGTCTATTGCGTCCGTTATCCATTGTGCGATCTGTTCGTGAATCGTTTCAGCCATTCTTTAATCTCAAATTTGAAATTTCAAATTATTTATTAGCCCAGCGCTTAAACTCCACCCCCATCTGGTCGTTTACCAGCTTATTGAAATCGACACTGACCTCCTTCGGTATCTTTTCACTCATTCCGGGGGTGTTTACTATGACCTGCCACACGGACGGTCCGAACTTCTCACCAATCGGCAGCCTTTTTGTTCCGGTCCGCTTGTAAATCCCGCGGTGCGATTTCTTCCTCACCTGCGCCGGAGTCAGCCCCTCGGCCTCCCATTCGGCCCGGCGCTGGGCGCTCGTCGCATGCAGGTCGCCGCCGGCCCCGCCCTTTTTGCCGACCATTTTCGCGATGAAGCCGCTCTCGATCATCTTTTGGATCCGCCCTATCCGGTACCTGACCCCCAGCCCTCCGCCGAGCCTCGAGGCCACCCCCCTTCGTATTTTCCGTTTCACCGTTTTGGACAGCTTTATCTGCTTCGCCTCGAACATGCCCAGGGGCGCCCGTACCGGGTCTGCCAGCAGGGCCCCGCCGTCTTTGTATTTCTTTTTCGTCATCGCCTTAGCCGCGACGGTGGGCTTGAGCGTGGTGGCCCGGCTTATAGCCCTTTTATATTTCGTATACGCCTGGTCGATGGCCCGGCCGGTGGCCCTCTTGATCACACGGTCGTACCCGCCGGGTATCGCACGCAGGACGTACTGTGCCTCTTTCAAAGATACCTCATCGATTTTCAAATGAACCGCCAGCATATATTGTCTTTCTTAGCCCCCGCGGCGTTTGAGCGGGTACTCAGTGCACCTCGTAAACTACGAACGCCGCGTTCTGCTTTACTATCCTCGCTAATCTGAACGCCCTGTTGTCGGCGCCCTTGCGGGGCGGGGCGTCTATGATCTGGCCCGGCTCGAACTCGTCCGCCGATATCCCGATGGCCGAATCGTTCGCCGCCTTGATATTGACTACCGGGCTGCGGTGCCGAGAGCCGGATACCGCCTGCCCGGCATCTTCGACGTGGCGGACAATAACGGTAATCGACCTGTTCAGGACACCCGGCCGGTACGTCGCCGAGGACCCGAACTCTTCGAGAAAGACACTTCTATTGTCAATCGCCGCCGTATCGAAATCGTTGTCGCCGCTTATCGTCTCGGTACCCGGGTGCGGGATGGATATAAACCTGCCGCGTGTAGCGAAGGCGCCGATATTATTCGCGTATAGTGTCATATCTTAATCGTAAACTGCCAGTATGGAGACGTATCGGTCGCCAGTACCTCGGCGACCACCGTCGAGCCGTCGTCCGGGTCCAGAATCTCGTAAGTATTAGCAACGCCGGATTTATCTTTAATATTACCCGCCGCCAGGGCCGCCTTGACCTTCAGCAGCTTGGCAAGCGTCCACGTGCCGCCTTCGGTTACTCCTGTAGCCGCGAGCCATGCGGCGACGATTTCAGCCGTTGTGGGTGCCGTTGTCCCGGGGGCCGTTACAAATACGTTTACACCGTCACCTCCGGTAATGGTAAAGTCCGGCGCCGAATCTATAGTCAATGTCTTTGTACTTCCGACATACGCCGTGGCCTTTCTTATGCTCGGATAATCACTGTCCGAAGCATCGTAAAGAACAATTGCCTGGTCTTTGTACGCATCATCGTCATTGGATCCCGCGGTCAATGAAAATTCCGTTTGTGAAATAATGCCTGCAATTGTAGTATTGATTAGAACGTTGGGATTTGTTCCGCCGCTCGGTGACTGCTCGAGCGCATTTTGTGTAAACCGCGAAATCCCGCCATCATTTTCAACTATCTCGTTAAGCAGGGCATCCGCAGCACCGGGCTTGCTTGCCGGATCATAGGAAGAAGCAAGTAAATGATCCAGGTGAATATCCGAAAGGGCGGTATCAACTTCGGTATTGACATCGGCCGCCGATAAATTATGTAAGGTGTCCACCTTGCCGTCCGTTATACCATGCAGAGCCGCCGCCGTTCCGGCGGCGTCGGGGACAACCGTATTGGCCCCGTCCGTCCCCCGCATCGAATCACCGTCTATATTAACTACGTCACCGGCTATCGCAGTAACATCGGCCTGAACGCCGTCCACCTTGCCGTCCGTTATACCATGCAGAGCCGCCGCCGTTCCGGCGGCGTCGGGGACAACCGTATTGGCCCCGTCCGTCCCCCGCATGTCCGTATTTGTCGTGCAGGTCCCGACCGTCTGAGAGGCCAGGGCCGTATAAGGATCCAAATCGACAAGCGGAACATAACAGCCGATTACAATCATCCCCGTTACCGTCCCGCCCACCATTACACCGTCGGCTCCGGTTACAACGGCCGCATCCGGAAGGTCGAGCCGGTAGTAACCATCCCCGATAAACAGGAAACCTCCGTCACTGTGTGCGGCATCGAGGGTGGCAAGTGTCGCCTCCGTAATGCTCACCTTGACCGCTCCTTCCCTGCGATACCAGAGGTCAATTCCCTCAGTATTCCAGACAACGGCGTTTTCCGGAGTGCCGTCTGTGCTGTCTATAATACGAATAACAACAGACTGGTCGGTAGAACCTTTTTTGATTGGTCTCATGCCGCCTGCCCCCCATTGAATTGATTCATCTGCTGCATTATTTTTGCAACACTGCTTCCTTCGGCCGCCGCTGCATAAGCCGCGAGCTCGATAATGTTCGGCCACCTGTAACCGCAGAACGGCTCTCGGGAGAGTAAGGCTATTTCAGAAGCAGAGAGGGCACGATTGAAAACATAGACGAAATCGATATTACCCTTACCATAATATAATGACCCGGCTGAATTGAAACGGCCAATAGTACCTGCTGTTGTTCCTGCAACATAAGCTCCACCCGTACCAGAATAGGTCGGAGTAAGACTAATACCATTCTTGTAAATGCTAAAATCAGAGGCCCCTCGACAGACAACGGCAATAACACAATCCTCACCACTGGCAACTGTTGACGCAGCACTCTTAGCAGACTGTCTGTTTGCGGATTCAGGCCCACCACCGTCACCATAGCTACAATCAATTATACCTGTCGTATATACAAAGAACCAAAATCCGAAATAATAATTAGAACCATCGGAATCTACAATCAGAAAACTCTGTGATAAATCAGGCTTAATATGAGCAATAACGGTAAATGGTAACGAGGTTGGTGATATAACTTTGCTCAAAGCCAAATAACCGTTAGTCCCACCATAAACTGTTGAAGCACCGTACTTTCCAGAACTCCAGGAAAAATCACCTGATGAAGTCCCCGTATTCCCATTCCCGCTCAAATCGGCAACGGTATTGCCCGCCCCTTCGTTCATCAGCCAGTCACCGGCCAAACCCTGATTTATCGGCAAATAGGGATTCCGTATCGCTCCGAGCGGAGGTTTTCTGTCTGCGATATATGACTGTAAATTAGAGTACAAAGTTCCTGCTCCTCGACTTATCAACTGCGGAGTTGGCGATAGGAATAACGCAGACCTGCTGTAAGTCTGTTACTACAAAATCAGAGGCGGAGGAAGGCCAGCTTGTGTTATCGTCGCAGCTTTCCAAATATATTCTGCATTGCCCGAGGGCGGCAGCGAGGTCATGCGTTATTTCGGCAGTCCCGATAGCACCCCAATATAAGTTGGACGTATTATCTACTGCATCTCCTGCGGTAACAGCACCATCGGCAATGGTGGCGGTCTGTCCCAAATCTTCGGTAATTACAGTTCCGTAAGTCAAAACGCCGTTAACCAATTTCCACGGCATTATCCTGACATCGATAAGAGCGCCCTCTGCTAAAGTCATTGTCTGACCGGTTTCGTTGACAAAATGCAGCTTCCAGTGTTTATTCAGCATTAAATCACCTCTACGTTTTCATAATTTCTTCCCGAACAGGTATCCGGCCGCTAGGACGATTCCCATCTTCATCAGCCCCAGCACGAACCCCACTATCCCGCCCTGCCAGATGTTCCTGCTCTTTCGATGCTCGCTCAGGTGGTCGTTTAACGTCTTGCACGGCTGGAGCGGGATTTTCAGGTCCTCGAACCGCTGCTCTAATTTCCCGACGGACACGTTTATCGGCATAAGAAAATTTTCCGTCATTTTATCGAGCCGCTCATGCAGCTTCTGTATGTCCGCTTTTTCGACCTCAGCCATATATCCGTCCGCCTTCATTGTGATTAACGGCCGGACACGGCCGGTCGCAGGTGATGGCCGGCCATGTCCGGACAAGTTAAACTCTCACTAAAAAAACCGCTTAAGTCGTATGCAGGGTCGCATGAGCAGCATACTGCCAGCGTCCGTAACCGACCGCCCGGCGGGTATAGGCCTTTACGAGCATCTGGTCGTTCAGGCGATAGTGCTCACTTTCCGGCCCGAACACGTCGAGATTTTCCTCGAGAGGGATCTCTTCCTGGCGGATGAACGGCTTCAAAGGCGCATCGGTCCGGTACACCTCGAACTCAACCGTATGGGTCAGGCGGGGATTGGCCGCCACTCGAACGTTAAAGCCGTCCTGCTGAAGCGATTTTATCGTGTTCGTGTCCCCTTGATTTATCGTCTGATTGACAATGGCCGGGACCAGGTACATCCAAAGGGAAGGGCCTGTCATAACGAGAAAATTCTTCGCGTTTTCGTTCATCGGCTTGGCCCGGTCATCGACAATGCCGAGCATGTGTGTAATAACGCCCAGAATCGCCTTAACGGCCTCTGTCGCAGTCGGTGTGGCCGCCGCCACGATGCTTAAGGCCGGTATGTCGGTGTAAACGAGAAGGTTCTTCTGCGTGCCGCTTTTACGCTCTCCGTGCGCGGCGCTGAAGAAATTCGCGCCATCGTAGCATTTGCCAAGCGTCGTTCCCGTCCCGGCAAGCATCAACGTGCTCATCAATTCGGCCCAGTGATTTACGCACCGTGTTGCGAATTCACCGACCTGGGCCATTACCTGTCCGGTCTTGTCCCGCTCGACGTCTTCCCGCTTGATATTCAGGCCGCCCTCGTAAACCCTGTTGCGGATCTGATAGAAATATTCGGCCGCCTCCTCCCCTCTCTTTTCGCCCTTGACCTCGCTAAGTCCCGGAGGCGTTCCGAGCCATGCGTAGGTTTCGAGGGCCGAATCGCTGTCGAACGGAATCGACAGCAGGTCGATCCATTCGGCCATCGCCGTGGCTATGCGCAGAAAAAACTCTCCTCTTACGCCCTGAGCAGTTATGTATCTCATTTTATGTTCTCCTTAATAATTTCAGATCTTATTTTCAATTCGCTAATCCACTTATTTCCGGGCAATAAAAAACGGCCGTTAGAAGGTTAGGCTCCTAACAGCCGTGTTTTATTCTTAGTCACCTTTCAACTGGCCGGTCGAAAGGTGAACCCGTCTGCCTTATAGGCAGATAACATCTTAACTTTTCAATATTTTATGCCGCAAGCTGTGCGACCCGTATCCAGTCGAGCGTTACGGTGACATCGGCGGCTCCCGTGGCTGACTTCATACAAAGGGTCGGTACGAGAACGTCCGCCGATGGGAAGTCCGCCGCCGCGATATCCTCCGCAGAAATCGCAGTGCCCGTGGCTACTCCGTTGAGATAGCCCTGTATCGTCGTACCGTTGTAATACAATCCCAGCGTCACGTAAGCGCCGGCGACAAGAGTGTGGTAGTCGTCATCGTGCTCGTTTTGTGTCTGGCCGTTCTTGTCGTAAACGAGGTCGATAATGTCACCGTCCGCCTCCTTGTTCTGGAAGCCGATTGCCCCGACGTCCGAAAGGGTCGCAGCGTCCGCTATCAAATCGCCCGCCAGGACCCCGTCGCCGGCCATAAGGCCGAGGAACCATCCGGCCTCGGTGTTCTCGATCTGGCTGACCTTGACTCTTGCCTCGAACGCCCAGGCGACCCCGCCGCTCGATGTAATCGGGCAGCTCGGCCACTGAACCTCGGCGGCCTCGTTGTCGGTCGTGGTAAATAATGTCAGGGCCCCTTCACCGGCTGTGCCCGGAATCACGTCGAGGACCGAGGCGGAATCAAGGAACTGGTCGGCCGGGGCGTTCTCGCCGTGCGTGAAGTCGCACTCCAGAAGCGAGCCTGCCAGCGGGTTCATCCTCATCTCGTAAAGATTGAAATTGTTCCATATCGCCGCCGTCGGCAGGTCCGTCGCGGCCCGCCCTCGCGCCGAGTCGGCTATCGAAGCGTAGAGGTCGGGCACCTCCGTCGTCTGAAATTCGACAATGGCCGTATTCGCAGCGACGTATCTTTCGACTATACCGACGCGGCTGTTCGAGCCCATCGTTAATGTATATGTGGCCCTGCCGGAGGCATAGACCACGGCCCCGACGTTGGTAACAGCAATGCCTGTAATCGTCACCTCGAGACGGTACCGGCCCCGAATTCTCTGGACGGTCATGTCCCCGTCCGAGCCGGCCGAATTTTCTACGTCCTGCATGGAATGGCCGATGAACAGGTCCCCGGCCACGAGCTCGCGGGCGTAGCCGGAGCCGTTGTCTCCGAGAATCGCCCCCTCGGCCATATCGACCGCGGCCGCTTTATATTCGCTCAGCTCGCCGCGAATAATCGTCAGCGGTATTTGTGTTCCTAAAGTCATGGTTTTTCTCCTTATTCAAAAATATTCATATTGAAAGTTCGTAATTAATTAACGGTCTCTCGATTCCGGTCCGCCGGCCCGTTTACTTTTTCTGAGGATGTCGAACGGCGGCGATATAAGCCTCAGCCGAGCTGAACCGGTCCTGCACGTCGCGGGTCTTTGCGAAATGCTCTTTGAGCTGCTCGTCGGTGGCCGTTTTCTCGTCGAACTTCTCACCTTTGCCCGGCTCGGTCGCCGTATCGCTGAACTCCGTCACTGCCGGGTCCATTTTCTTTTTTGTCAGCTCAGTGACCCTGGCGCCGAGCTTCGTATTGGCCGCTTCCGCTTTTTCGGCCCGCATCTTCAGCGCATCGCCCGTCGTCATCCCCTTTGAAAAACATTCGACAAGAAGCCCGCTGTCATTGCCGCAGGCGTCTTTGAGCTCAGCGAACCTGTCCTGCTCGCTCTTTTTTCCTTCCGCCAGCCCCTCGGCCTTTACCTTCTCGCTCAGTTCTTTGTGCAACTCCGGGTACTGCTCTGTGAATTTTTCGATTGTTAATTTTTCTGTTTTCTCAGCCATAATATCGGCCTCCTTAATAAGGTTGAATTTTACGTTATGCTCATTATCGTCGGCATAAGCCGAAGATTCTGTATTGCTGTCCGCCCCGAATACGCACATGCTAACTTCCTTGATGTTCGCCTTGCGGAACACCGTACCCGGCCCTTTGAGAGTCAGGCCGTTCACCTCGGCGCTCGCCCCTTCTTTGACGTACTCGACAACCGTCGCCGGCACGTAAAGCGATGCCTCCATGGGAAATCCCTTTTTCATGTCGGCCCTGAGAGATGCCGCATTATCGTTATCGAGGAACTCGCCCTCGACCGTCACCTTATCGGCAATCTCCTGCTTAGTGGTAAAGCCGATCCTGCTGGTCGTAAAATGCTCCTCGAGTACGGGCATTTTCTTCTTGGCGAACTTCAGGCCCGTCAGGTCGAAGGCGATATTGCCCCACAGCCAGTGGTCTTTGATTATACCGCCGGAATATCCAATCATCTTGAAACTGTTATTTTCCCCGCCGTCGGCGAAACAGACCTGCTCATGCTCGTTGAATAAGAAAGCCTTCGAAGGCGCGGTGTTATTCGGCGCCTTAGAGGCATGTAAGCTATTGTCACTCATTATTGTCACCATCTTTCTTCGGGACCGCCGGCTTTTCAATCGCCTGGCCGAGTCCCTTTTCTTTCAGGTACTTTTCCTCTTTCTCCCGCGTCTCGTTCACATCGTAAAAATCGAGGCCCTGCCTCGCGCATATTATGCTATGGTTCGTGGATAAGTTGGCAAGGTCCTGCTTATCGCCCATGGACTCCTTGAACGGGTCCACGTAAGGCCAGCGTTTGCACATCACCTCGCATGCGTACCAGTCCTCGCGGTCTTTCAATTCGTCATCTTCTATCCATTTGCGGACCTGCCAGAGCCATATCCTTCTTGCCAGCGGCCTTATCACAAGGTTCTGCTCGTCCTTCCAGTTGTCCCTGGCCTCCTGGTACGCTATCCGGGCGTTCATAAACGTAGCGCCCGAGAAGTCTCCCGTAATCAGCATGAGCGGCATGCACATCGGCCTTCCTATTATCGACAGCATCCTCAATACGAACGGGTCGAACGCCGAAGCAGGCCGGGTCGAGCCTATGGCCTCGGCCTTTTCGCCGGGGGTCGAGCCGTGCCATATCTGGCCGGCCACCACATTCTCCAGCGGCCGCTCGGCCTCTTCCTTTCCGGCGTAGCCGGTAGAGCTGACAC
>Ga0307377_10001846_pt1 | contig 25909 bp, 18 predicted proteins | sample TR3MG_FD_202535 | JGI IMG/M metagenome (GOLD analysis project Ga0307377, IMG submission 202535) | Soil microbial communities from Risofladan, Vaasa, Finland - TR-3 | ecosystem: Environmental > Terrestrial > Soil > Coastal area > Acid sulfate soil | place: Finland: Risofladan, Vaasa | collected... | reverse complement strand
ACAAATTGCGCCAGGCCGCAACCAATCACATGGCCGCTATCGAGACCAATCCGGAAAGAATCAAAGCCTTCTTCAAAGATCCACTCGTCGCATATGCCGCTTAGCAGTATTTTCTTGCCGGATCAATAAAACAATACCGCGACATCGAGCAGGCCCGCCGCTCCATCGGGCACTTCCTCAATGAGGTCTACAACCAGCGCCGATTGCACTCCGCTCTGGGCTACCTGCCTCCCGCCCAGTTCGAGGCCAACTACGCCCAACAACCAGATAAGGAGGCCGCTGCGCGGCAGCTATCTCAATGAGTTTTCTTAAGGCATGGGAGATCTATCCATCCGATGTGCATAGAAAAGCCGGGAGCAGGCTTGGATCCCACTCCCCGCGCTCATCGGCACGGATGAGTCTCAGCCGGTTATTCCTGGCGGGTTGCTCTCCAGCAGCGCCCGATTCCGCTTCACCGGCCAGAATCAGCATGCTATGGTTTCAAACAAAGGCCAAGGCCTTCACAGCGAATGGTAATCTGTCCCCAATTTCGCTGTCTCACCTCCGGGGTGCAGTCCACTACATCGTCTCCTTCACTCTTCCGCTCCGTGCATGGCTGAAGGTTGAAAGACAAAAACTGCCCTTCGCCTCCATCGTTCCGAACTTGCTACTTGAAGCCGGGATCAGGGTATTGGTCATCGGGGAATCATCTGCGACAAGCAGACTGCTGCCCACTTCGGTGACTTTGTAAGAAGTGCCTACAGATGCGCCCACTCCGTGTGACTCATTCTCTTGCAGTTCTTCCCCTCAAAACGCACACGCTAACCACGCCGCGTACAAAGCTTTACAACGTCCTCCGGTGGTGAGTCAAGAGGATACGAGTTGACAATGAAATAGAGGCATTGATACATTGTTGTGGGATTTTCGAAACGTTTCGATTTTCGTGCAACATCCTGAACACTTGACGCACACCAGGTATTTGGACCAAGCAGGTTAGACTGCAACGCGACATTATAGACCCCAAAGCTCGATTGCAGATTCTTCAACGAAGAGAACCGTAAATGATACCTAACACGTCGAGCGTAACGCGTGAGGTCCAAAGCGACGGATTCAACCGTCCCTACATCTTCGCCATCTCCTTGACTGCGGCGCTGGGTGGATTGATGTTTGGGTACGACTGGGTCGTGATTGGCGGCGCAGAGGTCTTTTACGAACGATATTTTCATCTCACGAGCCCGGTGCAGATCGGCTGGGCCATGAGCAGCGCACTGATCGGTGCCTTGCTTGGAGCCATGCTTGCCGGCTCTCTGAGCGATGCATTTGGACGCAAACCTCTACTGATCGCATCCGGTATTCTCTTCGTTGTCAGTTCCATCGGCACGGGCTTGGCGCCTATTTTCGCTGTCTTCATTGTGAATCGCTTGCTGGGCGGCATTGCTATTGGCATTGCGTCGAGTATCTCGCCACTGTACATTGCAGAAGTGGCGCCGGCCAACATGCGCGGCCGCCTTGTGTCGGTCAATCAACTGACCGTTGCCATCGGTGTGATGGGCGCACAAATCGTCAATTGGCTCATTGCGCGTCCCATGGCGCCCAGCACGACCATTGCTCAGATTCCGTTGAATTCCTGGAACGTTCAAGTGGCCTGGCGCTGGATGTTCGGCGTCACCGCAGTCCCCGCCACGATCTTCTTCACCGCCATGCTCCTTGTGCCCGAGAGCCCCCGCTGGCTGGCAAAGAACAATCACGTTATGCGGTCAACGCAAGTATTGGCGAGAATTGGTGGATCGAGCTACGCAGAGCGATCGGTAAAAGAGATTCAAGCCACGCTGCAAGACGACGTTGGGAAGGTGAATCTGAAGGAGCTGCTCGCGCCAAAGATGCTGAAGGTTTTGTTGCTGGGCATAGTGGTAGCTGTTTTCCAGCAATGGTGTGGCATCAACATCATCTTCCAGTACGGTGCGCGCATCTTTGCCGATGCAGGGTACGCCGTGTCGGGGATTCTATTCAGCATCATGATCACAGGGGTCGTCGCGGTGCTGATGACATTTGTGGCTATCGCGACGGTCGACAAGTGGGGGCGGCGTGGACTGATGCTGAGCGGCGCCATGGGGCTGATGTTGATCTATGCGGCCACGGGATGGGCCTACCACAACAACCTAAAGGGAATTTTACCAGCCGCTCTTGTGGTGGCGGCGATTGCCTGTTACTGCTACTCGCTCGCCCCGATCACATGGGTGATCATCGCCGAGATTTTTCCAAATCGAATTCGAGGGGCTGCTATGTCGGTATGTGTTGTGGCACTATGGCTTGGCAATTTTATGCTTTCACAAACATTTCCCTTGATGTATGAACGACTAGGCTTGGCACGATGCTTTTGGGTCTATGCGGTCATTTGCCTTGCGGGTTTTGTTTTCATCTTCTTCAATCTGCCTGAGACCAAGGGCATGACCCTTGAGCAACTTGAACGGGAACTAGTGGACTGAGCCTGAGAGGTGATCAGGCTCGCAACGGAACGGAGAACCCAATGACCGAACTCATGTACGAACGTCCGAGACAGGATGGCCTGTCCGGTGAAACGAACGCCCGCGCTGCCGATGGATCTGCCCTTAGGCTGCCGACAAGCGGCGTTGCGACGGAGGTGCTCGCTGACCTGGTGCCGGCGCTCCCTGCGCCTCGAAAGACTCGAATTGTGGTGATCGCCTGCGGTGTGAAGATTCATTTTCCGTGGGGCCGGGCCTGCAACGCCTTTGAAGAGGCCCTACGGGAGATTGCAAGCTATCTTGATCCGAACCACTTTTTAGTTGTATCCGCGCCAGCGCCGATGGAGGACCCCGATGAACTAATCGCCTTTCTCGATGGCCAACTGTCGCAGAACGTGGATGGGCTGGTGCTCTTTCACGCAGCCTACACAGCCGGCGAGATCGGTTCGGAACTTGGACGCTGGCTGATCGATCATCCAGTACCACTGCTGAGTTGGTCAGTGCCGGAGTCCACTACGGAAAGCGGCCGCCTGGAGAGCAATCGACTTTGCTGCCAGAACTTCCTGCTCAACATGCTCCATCGCCTGAACACGAGATACGCATGGCTGAATGCGCACGCCGGACCTGAAGCAAAGGCCGTTATCACTCGGTTTGCTCGGACTGCGCGTGCGCGTGCGCGGCTCCTGCATGCGCGCGTCCTGCATATTGGCGGCTCCCGGGTAACTGCATTCTACGACGGAGAGGTAGATGAACTCGCCGTGATGCGCCGCTTCGGCGTTCGGTTCGACCGGATCGATCTGCAGGCTGTGTTTGACCACGCACGCAAATTCAAGGACTCGGATCTGCAAAGGCTGCGCGATGCGATCGTGAACTCGCCACTCTGCGCGCGCAACGACGTACCCGACAAGCAGATCTTCCAGACCTTGCGGATCGGCCTTGCCGCACTGGATTTGGCAGCGGAGAAGAACTACGCCGGTTGCATTGTGAAAAGCTGGCCGGAATTGATCGACCTCTATGGCTGCACTACAGATGGCAGCGTATCTATGCTGAACGATATCGGTCTATGTACCGCCGAAGAAGGCGAAATGAACGGACTCCTCTCGTCGCTTGCAATGCAATTCCTGAGCGAAGGTGAGGCAGTCCCTACCATGATGGACCTATCACAGCTTGACCTTGCCCGCAATCGGATCGGGATATGGCACTGTGGCGCAAGCCCCACGCGCTGGCTGAAAAAGGGAACCAAGTTTGAGGCCCGGCGCCATTCAATTCTGGAAAATGCCGATCCAGAAGGCGCTGTTGGGTTGATGGTGGAGTTCCTGTTGGAACTCGGACCCGCCACTGTACTGCGCTACCAGTCTCCCGACGCGGCGCGAGCCTTTGCATTTGAGGGCCAGTTGCTTGACACGCCGCTCACGTTCCGAGGAAACTACTGTGAGTTGCAACCGGCTCCTCCTGCCACGGCAGGGCAGATCATGGGCACGATTCTTAGCCGGGGATTGGACCATCATTGGAGCTTGGGCTTTGGCCATTGGAAGAAAGACCTTGAGATGCTTCACCATTGGCTTGGCATCGAAGACATCGCTCTGACGAACGACAGTGAAGGCTACGGGCTGAGCCAGCCATGAGTACCTCACCCATTACCGAAGTGCTTGTGGCCGGCCTGAACATCGTGGACATTCTGGCGCGGATGCCCGAGCCTGTGCATCGTGGAGAGAAACACGAGATTCACGAACTGCTTATGCAGGGAGGCGCGCCTGCGGGCAATGCAGCGTGCCTGCTGGCGTCGCTTGGCTGGCGCACGGGCTTTATTGCCCGAATGGGAAACGATACGCTCAGTGGTGTCGCGCGAGCTGAGCTTATGCGTCATGGCGTCGTCGATACTTATCTCATTCCCGACGCTGGGGCCTCGCCCGGAGTGGCCCTCGTCGAGATCGACCCGATGACAGGCGAACGCACCGTCTTCTATACGCTTCAGAATTATCATTCGCTGCAGCCTGCCGACATCCCGGTTGCTGATGTGAAAAAAGCCAAGTTAATTCTTGTTGATGGCTATGAAGCGGAAGCGGCTCTTGCATTGCTTGAGGCAGCGCGAGGGACGGACTGCCGTTCCGTTCTCGATCTTGAAGCCGGAGATCCAGCGCTCATGCGGAGGCTGATCAGCCTGGGAACAGACATTATTCTGCCGCTGGCAGCCGCAGAACGTATGAGTGGGAAGTTCGGAGCAGAGGAGGCGCTGCAAACATTGAGCCAATGGACCCGTGGGCAGTTGCTTGCGACCGATGGCCCCAAGGGCAGCTGGGCCTGGACGCCGCGAGGCCTTCATCATCAGCCGGCGTTTCGCGTAGTGGCCGTCGACACGACCGGCTGTGGTGACGCTTACCACGCGGCATATGCGTCGGCAATGCTCGACGGGCTGCCTTTGCATCTGCGAATGGAGTTTGCTTCCTGGGTGGCTGCACAGGTTGCGCTTAAACTTGGTGGACGCAGCAATCTTCCCACGCGCGCCTCAATCAAGGGTGCAGACCAGTCCATGCTGTCAGAGGAATTACGTTCAGCCCTGTACGAGATGGTGTGCCAATGAAGCTGAAACTGGAAGAGAAGTTACAGCGCATACTCGCCAATCCGAACAGTCGCGAGTTCGTTCTGGCGGATGCCAAAGACGCCGACATGTGCTGGGGAGTACCCAGTCCGGGTAGGATTGGCGACGATGTCTCCGGGCGATTTCGCTCTCTGCCGGAGTTCCTCGGCCAGATCAGAGAAATCGTGGAACAGGGTGTCGTGGACATCATGCTGGGCTCGGTATCGACGATGAGCAGGCTCGCTCACAGAGAAAGGATCTTTGAGAATTCCGATGTGACGCCGGCAGTACGCGCCAACGACACAACCGATGTGTGGTGTCCACGAGGAGGAGTATATAGGGAATACGCATCGCTCTCCTTTGCGACTTCCTACATTGAGGAGGCACAGTTCGGCACCGTCGCACCAGGGGTAGAGGGTATGCCGTTGGTAAATCTAGGACTCTACTCCATCACCTTCAACAATCAACCCCACGTGGACCGCGAAGCACTCCTAGCCTTCAAACAGTTCCGCGCCGAAGCGCGCCGCGCCGGGTTCAAGTACTTCCTTGAGATCTTCGCCCCGAACGTCGATGCGGGGATTAAAGCAGAAGATATACCGGCTTATGTAAACGACAGCATCTGCCGCATGCTTGCCGGCGTATCGCTGGACGATCGCCCGATTTTCCTGAAAGTCCCGTACCTCGGACCGCATCATCTCGAGGAACTTGTAGCCTATGACCCCTCGATGATCGTCGGCGTCATGGGTGGCAGCAGTGGAACCACGCTCGATGCATTTCAATTGCTCGCAGATGCACAGAAATACGGAGCGCGTGTGGCTCTCTTTGGGCGAAAGATCAAGGACGCTGATGACCCGCTCTCCTTTATCGCGCTCATGAGGCGTATCGTGGACGGCGAGGTTACGCCGGAAGAGGCCGTTCGAATCTATCACTCCGAGTTGGTGCGCCTGTGCATCCAACCGAGGCGATCACTGGATGCGGACCTGACATCGACAATCACAGAGATGAGATATAGCCGTTAAGGGAGCGCTATGAAAACTGAACTTCACGCGAACGTCCGCGAGTTTCTTGCCAGTCCCCTGGCGCACCACATCGGGGGGCAGGCACGCATGAGTGCAGCGCAGCCTGTCCTGAATCCCTCAGATGGCACAGTCTTGGCCAACGTCGCAATGGGAAGTGCCGAGGAGATTGAGCTTGCGGTGGCAGCAGCAGAGGTGGCCTTCCCTGCCTGGTCAAAGATGCACCCCAGCGACCGCGCACTGCTTCTGCATCGGTTTGCAGATCTCATCGAAAGGCATTCCGTGGAACTGGCGCAACTGGAGTCGCTCGACGTGGGCAAGGCCATCACCCTGGCCGAAGGGTTCGACGTGCCATTCGGGATTGAGTGCTTTCGCTACTATGCGGACCTGAGCCTTCGCGCGGAATACAGAACGCCATTGAGCCTCAAAGGCTTCGATGCACACATTTGGCGGGCTCCTTTCGGAGTCTGCGGGTTCATCTTCCCGTGGAACTTTCCGTTTACATTGCTGTGTTGGGGCATCGCGCCGGCGCTTGCGGCGGGCAATACGGTGGTAGTAAAGCCATCCGAAGTGACACCGCTATCAACTCTTTACGCAGCGCAACTTGCCGCAGAGGCCGGCATTCCGCCCGGAGTGCTCAATATTGTATCCGGCACCGGAGGCGAGGCTGGCACCGCGTTGGCGTCGCATCCACGCATCAAGCACATGTCGTTCACCGGATCTCCCGCAGTAGGCAAGATCATTAGCGAAACCTGCGGTCGGAACCTTGTCCCTTGCAAACTCGAGCTCGGCGGAAAGGGCGCGGCAGTTGTTTTTGAAGACGTAGACGTGGATTCGACAGCAGTACAGCTTGCGGGCGCCATTACGATGAACACCGGTCAGGTCTGCTGTACCGCAACGCGCTGGATGATTCATGAGAATATCTATGACCAGTTTGTCGAGAGGGTGACGGCGGCTCTGCGCAAAACAAAAGTAGGGCCAGGCCTCGATCTGGATACCGAGATGGGTCCCCTGGTGAGCGAGACACAGAGAAAGCGCGTGCTTGGGTATCTAGATCGAGGCACGCAAAGCGGAGCTAGAGCGCTGCTAGAAGGCGGCGCGATTGCTCCTGAAGGCTCTCCATACGGCTTTTATGTCGCGCCCGCGTTGCTGGAGGGGACAGATGAGAACATCTGCTGCCGCGAAGAGATTTTTGGCCCTTGCGCCTACCTGCTGCGCTTCAAGGATGAAGAATCTGTGATCGCGCAGGTGAACAAGCTGGCATACGGGCTGGCAAACAGCGTCTGGAGCACGGATTTGACCCGCGCAGCCAGGGTGGCACAAGGGATGGTCGCTGGAAATAGCTGGATCAACGCGCATAACGTGTTCGCCTACGGCCTGCCCTATGGGGGCGTAAATTTGAGCGGGCTGGGTGGCGGTGTCAACAGTTCACAAACCTTTTACGACTACCTGCGAGCTCAAACGATCGCTCGCCCATTGCCGTCATGAACGAAGCACAAGAATTTCTCGGAGCACTCCGACGCAACGGTCACGTGCGTGACCCGCATGCGCAGCTCGTGCCCTTAAGTGGAGGTGTTTCGAGTGAAATCTACGTTGTGCACGACGGAACGCAGAAGTTCGTTGTAAAGCGAGCATTAGCTAAATTGAAAGTGAAGGACAACTGGTTCGCGAATGTCGAACGCAACGTAAGCGAACGTGACTACATCGAGTACGTGGGCAAGATGACGCCCGGAGCAGTGCCACGAATCTACTTTTCCTGCCCGGATGAGGGCTACTTCGGCATGGAGTTTCTGGATGACAGCTTCATAAACTGGAAGACCCTGCTGCTTGAAGGTGTATTTTGCGTGAGGCATGCCGAACTTGCAGGAGCACTCCTTGGCGAAATCCATTGTCGAACTACCGGCAACGACTTTCTGCGAAACAGTTTCGACACTACCGCAAATTTCCATCAGCTTCGTGTCGAGCCTTATTTAATTACAACAGGATCCAGGCATCCGACTTTACAAGCGATCTTTGCGGCCGAGGCCCAACGGATCGAAGAGACGCGCGAGGCGCTTGTTCATGGGGATTTCAGCCCAAAAAATATTTTGATCCATGACGATCGCATCGTGCTTCTCGATTGCGAGGTGGCTTGGTACGGTGATCCATCCTTTGACGTTGCCTTCTTGTTGAATCACCTTTTCCTCAAGGCTTTGTATCACGCTCCCGCAGCAGCCGAGAGTAAGAACATGGTCGGTGCGTTCTGGAGCACTTATGAACAAAAGACACCCGAAGAAAGTGCGACCCAGATCACGGCTCGACTTGTTCCGTTGCTATTGATGCTGCTGCTTGCGCGCGTCGACGGCAAGTCGCCGGTGGAATACCTCGATGCGCCGAAGCAGGAGTTTATCCGCAGTTTCGTATACGAGTACCTTTCATCGCCCCCGCAGAGTATCAGCGAGTTGTGCGACATCTGGTTCAAAGAGATCAGCCGTATAAGCTTTAATGAGGTCAATTTATGAAGGTTGCGTCCATCAAAGCCTGGCAGATCTACGACTCGCGCGGTACTCCGACCGTGGAGACAGAGGTTACGTTGGCTGACGGAACTCGTGGACGCGGCTTGGTTCCTTCCGGAGCGTCGACAGGGCAATTTGAAGCGTTGGAATTGCGCGATGGAGACCCTGCGCGGTTTCGCGGAAAATCGGTCTTCAAAGCCATCGACAACATCGAGGAGATCTTTGCCCCGGCACTTCGCGGTGCCGATGCATTTGACCAAGCGGCAGTGGATAGAACACTCATCGACCTGGATGGGACACCAAACAAGAGCCGTTTGGGAGCGAATGCACTTCTCTCTATTTCAATGGCGATGGCCAACGCAGCAGCCGCAGCTCACAATCAGCCGCTCTATTCCTACTTGAATGGCGGAAAAGGAACTCTGTTGCCGATTCCAGAGATTCAGATCATTGGCGGCGGAGCACACGCGAACTGGCGCACGGACGTTCAAGATTTCCTGCTGATCGCCACAGGGGCACAAAGCCTTGACGAGGTCATGGAGATTACCCACAACGTTTACCACGCCGCGGGCGACATCCTGCGGGAGAGGCAGCGATACTTTGGTATCGCCGATGAGGGTGGCGTCTGGCCGGAGTTTGCACGGAACGAAGACGGACTCGTCCTACTTGTGGAAGCGATCTCTCGCGCCGGATATTCGCCGGGACAAGAGGCGAGCATTGCTTTGGATATCGCCGCAAGCGACCTGTACGACGCAGAGCGCGGCCGCTACCGATTCGACCTTGAAAGTCGAGAATTCACATCGAGCGAATTTGTTGCGTTAATGGAGGACTGGTGCAATCGCTTCCCTATCGTTTCCATCGAAGATCCGCTCGCCGATACAGACTGGGATGGATGGCGCAGTATCAATCAGAAGATGGGGAAGCGCATCCAACTTGTTGGCGATGATCTGTTTACGACAAACACGCAGCGCATTTCTGCTGGGGTTGAACAATGTGCCGCGAATGCAGTCCTTATCAAGTTGAACCAGATCGGGACTGTCACCGAAACGATGGAGGCAATTCGCCTGACTCAAGCGGCAGGTTGGCAACCAATTATTTCCGCGCGCTCAGGCGAGACGGAAGACGCGTTCATCTCGCATCTCGCCGTAGCAACAAACGCGGGGCAGTTGAAGGTTGGGGCATTCTCGCGCGGCGAGCGGATGGTGAAGTGGAACGAATTACTGCGCATTCAACGCGATCTTGGCAGCCGTGCAATGTTTACTGGATTCCGATTGCCGACTTAGTTGATGTAATCCAAAATGGAACACGCCTTAGTAGAATAGGGAACATTCAGTTCGATAAACTCGAATCACGGCTGTCCGGTTAAAAGTCGAACAGAATGAGTTGGTTGCCGGAGCCGTATAACTCATCTTGGGAATCATCTCTCTGAAGTGCCCGTAAAATGGGCGTTTTCTCGAAGAGGGTAACACTCAAAATCTGTAGAAGTTGGTAGAGGCTGGCCTCCAGGCCGAGGCGTTTGCGCACGATGGCCACCAGCACGTAGACCGAGACCGCGATCCAAATCTGGGTTTTGACTGCGTTCTCGCTGGTTCCGTAGAAGGCCTTGATGCGGAGATGCATCTTGACCCAGCGAAAGAAAAGCTCAACCTCCCAGCGCTTCTTATAGGTTTGCGCGATGGTCAGCGCCGGAAGCGTGAAGTTGTTGGTCAGGAACTTCAGCCGCTTACCGGTTTTCTGGTCGAAGTAGGTGACGCGCCGTAGCGGGTCGGGGTATGCGGAAGCCGAACCGAGCGAGGTTAAGATCACGGTGTGATCCGAGCGCACGCCGGTGCTCTTGTCCACCGGGCGGGAGTAGCGCCGCTGGAGCAGTACATTCGATTTGGTGCGCACCACGAAGAAGGCTGACGACAACGTGAAGCGATAGAGACGCTCAAAATCGATGTAGCCGCGATCCATCACATAGAAGGCTCCGGCTTCGGGCATAATCTCGTCGAGGATGTTGACATCGTGCACCTTGCCGTCGGTAATGCGGATGAAGGTGGGAATGTTGCCGTGCAGATCCAGAAGCGTGTGCATTTTGACGGCTGCCTTGTGCTTGCGGAACGCCGCCCAGGGAAACAAGCTCAGGCATAAGTCGATGGTGGTCGAATCCAAAGCGTAGAGGCTCCGATCGAGATCGACACCCATCGCATCGCCGGCATAGAGCGGTCGCGCGATGCCGATCAGCACTTGGGCGAAGTCGGCGAAGATGCGCCAGTCGCGCGACTCGTTGGCGTCAGCCAGAGTGGAGCGGGCTACGCTGGAACCAAAGCCCATGTGGTACAACTTACCGCCCACCGCGCCGAGGCAAGCTTCTATGTCGCGGAGGCTCTCGCGATAAGTCAGTTGGGCAAAGGCCATGGCCAGGAACTGTTGCCAGCAGGTGAGCTTCTTTGCATACCGGTCGCCACCATAACGGGCCACGCATTTCTGAAACTCTTTGTGGGACAGATGCTCGACGAGTTGCGAAAACACGGTGCGGCCGGAGTTCACGCCGCATTCTTGCAGCCACGGCACATCGGACGTATTTCACCGCGCGGGGGGAAGCGAAATTCAAATCGTTCCCGCCGAAAATGCACTCTATCTCTCTATAGATCAACGCATTACGGAAAATCTTGGGATTTTTCCCCGGACAGCAGTGAACTCGAATAATGATGCTCTCAAAAATAGTCGCTTTCGCGTACTCGCGCTTCGTGCCGCCAAGTGTGGAGGACTACAACAAACGGCCTGCACCGGCCAGTAAATGAAAACTTGGAGGTTGCGAGCGCCTGGGAACATGGAATAGGAGATTTCTGGAGGGCGGATTCGTGGATCTCTTACTCCTGACCTGAACGCCGCGTTCTGGCTGAGGCAGCGGCCTCTAGGTCAGCAAGTTCGCGGACACGCCGTAGAATGTCGAACGATCAATTTCGTATGAATGTCAAACTGCCGCCCTGTTGTCTTTTCCTCGATCATGGAAAGTAGGGATTGAACTACGGCAGCACTCAACTTCTTTCGAGGAATATCGATGCTCGTCAGTGGTGGGTCAAGGAACTCGCAAAGATAGGTATTGTCGAACCCAACTACAGAAATGTCATTTGGAATCGTTACGCCTCGGTCTCGAAGGCCGCGATAGACACCGAGAGCCACCATGTCCGTCACGCAAACGACACCGGTAAAAGATACCTTGCCAAAGATTTCCTCGATGGCTTTCAATCCCGCGTGCGGCCCTGAGCCCTCAATATCAACAACGTTAACACTCACCCTATCTCTCCCAAAAGCACGAATCGCCGCAGCGACTCCTTGATTTCGAGACCTATGCGAGAGTAGATTATGGCCGGCAGGCCCAGTTTGTGAGTTGTTCACGATAAGAAGGTCACGGTGTCCAAGTTCAATCAGGTGTTTCACCGCATTCTTCATACCTGCCCGGCTCGCCACACGAATATTGCTAATGAATTTGCCGGGACTTGCGACGTCCAAAAAAACAGCAGGAATGGCGGCTCTTCGGATGCTCTCAATGCAATCTTCGTCGATCTCTGAGGTCAGGATTGCAAGACCCGCTACGCGCATCGCAAGCAACTGCCGGATCGCCCGATCAAGGCGAGAAATCGAGAAATTCGTTTCGGCAACTGAGACCTCGAAGCCCTTCTGTCGGGCCTCATCTTCAATGGCCTGGGCCGTTTCAGCAAAGAATGGATTTAGCAAATTTGAAACAACGAGGCCTATCAGCCGGCTCTTTTGACGCGCGAGATTGCTTGCAAAGAGATTTGGATGGTATTGGAGCTTTTCGATAGCATCCAACACCCGAGCGCGGGTTGGATCCCTGACAATATTCTTGGCGTTCAGAACCGCACTCACAGTGCTCATCGACACCTTTGCCATCTTCGCTACATCCTGAATTTTCGCTCGGCGCATGATAATAGAATAGTGTCAAATGGCGAGAAATCGCCAGTGACGCTGTTTTGTTCATTCAACGCTACCCGTCGCTTCTCTGGACGGGATCCGCGTAGTTTGCCCTCTCGCTGTATTCGCAGTATCAGATTCGAAGTTAAAATACTATCGTTCCTCGGCAATATGTGCCGTGAGTACCACTTAATCTTGCTCACCTCGGCGATGCGTTCCTGGCCAGCGACAGGCCGCAGGTACCGTAGGGCCGTTTCGAGATCCGCATGGCCCGCATACTCCATCACAGTGCGCGGGTCGATCCTATTCCTGAGTCACGTCGTGATGCAGGTGCGGCGAAATTTATGTAACTCGAATTCGCTGCATCAGAGTTCAATCTTACCCCGATTTTGTGCCACACCATGGACGCGTACCTCTGCAGATAAAGCCGATATAACCTATTTATTATCATTAACTTATAATCGAATAGTGAATCGAGGTGCACCCATATGGACAGCGCCGTCAGACGGAAAACCGAGAATTTCAAACTGCGGCCCTTTGACTCTTGCCGGGGGGTAGTCCTAAAGAGCATGCGCAAAGAACTCGCAGCCACGTGCAAAGTTGTGGGGTGGGTTAGTCTCGGGGGATGAGGTGGACAATCAAACTGGTATTTGAGGCTGTCCAAGGCTGTCCCGTCGAACGCGAGGTGGGGATGATCGAGAAGCGGAGGGACTATCTCCGGCCAGTGTGGGATTGACGATAGCAGAGGGCAAAGCGCTGCTTGCAGGCCTGCAGGAGCAAGTCGTGACCGCGCAGATTCAATAGCTTGTTGCCAACATCAAGGCTTGCCCGCGATGAGGCAGTGCGTTTCGCACGAAGGGGTATTTCCATTCCACTCTGCGTTCTGTATACGGCAGCGTTGGCATGCGTATCCGGCGGCTGAGTGGATCGCATCGAATCCCTCAGTTACCGCGATCCGCCGTCCGTTCGCCAACTCCACTCGCAAGCACGAGCCTCCACTTGGTAATGGATTCACCAGCTCGATTGGCAAAAGCCGCGCCGTTCCTTGCTGCTCCCGCTTTCCATGTTTCTGTCGATAGTAATCCAGCGTATGCGGCGTTTTGCCTTGCGCTCGGCAAAAAGCCATCCTTGTCATCCCGCTCCGCTCAAACTCAACCACCAGCCGCTCCGCTTCTTCTCGGCTCCGACGACTATGCGCCGCCAAAGAACCCGATTCGATCACGTATCGAGTTCAACACAAGCTCAATGCAGCCGGAAGAGTGGACTTGCTCGGATGGATACGAACGAACGTCAGCGGACGAAGGGCGCAATGGGACGAAGTGGTTCATGCGACGGTTGAGGATACGCTGATCAAGCTTTTGAATGCCGAGACGGACCTGCTTGGCGGCGCGCGCAAGTACGAGCGCACTGTAGCCCGCAAGGACACCTGCGCGGGCTGGGATGACTGGCATCTGTAGACCAAGTCTGGTTGATGTGATGCTGACGGCGCCAAGCTGCGCAACCTGCCGTCCGAGACAGCGATCATCGAGCGCGACCTGCGACCCGAGTCCCCAGTCGAAGAAGCTCTAATCGAGATGTACCTGGCTGACGCGAGTGTGCGTCGGGTGGAAGGACATCACACGGACGCTGTGCGGTACGCGTGTAAGCGCCAGCACGATCGGTTTGCGTGATTGGATGATCTCAACAAGCGACCCAATGCTGCATAGACCTGTGAAGGCTCCGCGTGGCGCAAGTCAACCCGCCTAATGAGACCTCTCTCCCGAAGGCCCTGTGAAGGTTGTTGGCTCGTACTACAGTGTTGTACGACGCGAAAGGCTCTTGTCCACAGCGGGTGCAAGTCCCTTAAGCGCCAAGATAACGATTGTCCAGTGAAATCAACCGATCAAATCACAGAAATGATGTCTTGGACAAGAATGGCAATACCTAGCTATGGCCTGATGCCCGCAGATCGGCCAACTGAGCGCGCAGCCTATTGACGATATCCGGACGTAGCGCTGCTATGTTGTTCGTCTCCCCCGGATCAACCCCGAGGTCATAAAGTTCAAGAGGAGCAGTAGGGTAGTCCACAGCGCCGGGCATATGCATTTGCTCGATTTTCTTGCGGCGGGCTAGCATGCGCGAGTTGCTGACTTGCGGCGGAGGCGGATGCGCTCCAGGGCGCTGACTGCGGTCAATCAACTTCCACTGGCCGTCGCGAATTGCAAGCACATCCGCTTCTTCCACCAGCGTTTGTCTCGCCTTTGTTTTCTGACCGAGTAATGCCGGCAACACATTCAGACTGTCAGGAGCTCCTCCCTCGGGCACCGGTTCATCCACGAGAGCAGCAAGGCTACGCAACAGGTCAAGTTGGCTGACCAGTGCGTCTGATACGCCCGGTTTAATCTGCCCGCGCCAGTGAGTGATAAACGGAAGCCGCGTGCCGCCTTCGTAAATGGAGTATTTCCCGCCACGGAATGGTCCGGCCGGCTTATGAGGGCCCAGCAGCTGCACGGAATCATCATCATATCCATCGTTCACGACCGGCCCATTATCTGACGTGAATACGACCAACGTATTGTCTGCAACTCCGCATTTCACCAGAGTTTCAAGCACGCGACCAACACTCCAATCCAACTGTGTAATAACGTCACATCGAATGCCACATTGACTCTTGCCGGCAAATTGCTCGGCTGGGGCATGAGGAACATGAATATCACTCGGCGTGAAGTAGAGCAAGAATGGACTGTCCTTATGCTTTTCAATGAACTCACAAGCCTTGCCTGTGAAGGTCTCGGCCATGGTTTCGTCGTTCCACCGTGCGGCTGTACCTCCAGTCATAAAGCCTATTCTGCTGATACCGTCGACAATCGTACCGTCATGTCCTTCGCTCAATTTCATTTTCAACAGTTCAGGATCGTCCGCCCCGGTTGGATCGTTGGAGTTATTCCCTAACTTATTGCGGTAGGAGACCTGGATCGGATCTTTGGGGTCGAGGTTCACAACCTTATGGTCATGAATGTATACGGTTGGAACTCGATCCGCAGTAGCGGCAAAGAAAAATGCATCATCAAAACCTAACTCGCATGGCCCGGGCTTGATTTCGCCGTTCCAGTTGATGGTTCCATCTCCCAACCCAATGTGCCATTTCCCCACCAACCCCGTCGCGTAGCCGGCTGACTTCAACACGCTTGCAACCGTGGGTTCTCCCGGACGGATCAACGATGTTGCATCTCCCGGAAGGACCTCCACACCATCATGCCGCCAAGCGTAACGTCCTGTTAGCATCGCATAGCGGGAAGGCGTACATGTCGCAGCACACGCATGCGCATCTGTGAAGCGCAAACCACTCTTTGCCAAGCCATCAAGATGCGGTGTGTTTACATCGATTCCACCATAGCAAGTCAGGTCGCCGTACCCTACGTCATCCGACAAGATAACCACAATGTTTGGTCGAGGGCTGGGAGACGGCCCGGGCATGCCAAACCCTTTTGGGGCGGCAAGCGCGGCGCTCGCCAGTCCGCATTGCTTTAAGAAACTTCGGCGATTTACAACGAAATGTTGCACGGTGCAAGCTCCGTTTGGATTATTAAACAGCAAGTGTTCGTGCGCTACCCCAAGGAGAGCGGAAGAATCCAGGTGTCAGGCCGCCGTGCAGAACTCCGCATCGGCGCTTGGACGGAATGCTGGATACCAGCTTCGGAACGAATTCTACCACTCATTGTTGAGTACTCGTGTCCGGTTCTGGGGTAGGAGGGTGCCCCGTTCCATCAAACACCGAGACTAAACACCTACCCTCATCGACTGCTCATTTACACAAAACGAGTCTGCGACAGCCGATTCGTTTTGCACGTAGAGCCTTTAGAAGTAGAGTTTTAGTGCAACTTGTGCAATTCACATATTGTTAGCCGAGCTGATTACCCCGAAAGTTGTCGAGCCCCATGCCGTTCCCGGCGCGCCAAAAGTCGGCCTGTTGAAGGCATTGAACGCCTCAGCACGAAATTGCAGACGAAAACGTTCTGCTATCTGGAAGCTCTTGTCGGCTGCCAAGTTGAAATTGCTGGAGCCTGGTGCAGCCGAGGACGGCGCGGGAAGAATGTTCGCAGAAGGGTGATTCCGGGAAGGAGGCGTGAGAGGTCAGCAATGCGGATCATCCACGATAAAGTAATTTCACGTTGGCTATTCTGTCCTGCCTCGAGACAGTCGGGACAGCGTCGGCGTTACTACACTAGCGCGCCGATGCCGCCCGAATCCATTGTCTGCGCCAGCTTTAAGTTCACCCTGTGCACCGGCCGATCCACCACGCCCTCCTCGAGCACCAACACACGAGCTGTTGAATCATGGTGAGCGCGCCGGCACTGCAGCGAGGTTGAAGGGCATTTGCGGTATGGAGGATCAGGACTGCTCCAGCTTGTCGACGAAAACGATCGCCGCCTCCTGCCACGCGGCTATCTCGCCCACTCCAAGACTAAACTCTGACTTGCTGCTCACGCTCACCGGCTCGCGGTAGAGCACGGTTGTGTCATCGGCAATCGAGAGTTCGCCGCGGTTCGGCGCAATCCAAATCACCTTGACGTTGTATTTGCCGTCCAGCCTGGAAGACCAGACGATGTGATCGTTTTCTGCCGGCATAAAAACTCCTTTCATGTAGCGGTGGAAGCCGCGACTGGCGCCGCGGCATTCAGTGTTATTCATATGTGCGCGGGCCGCCGACGAGTTCCGCCAGTAGCGGCCGGAGCTCGGCGAGGAGGCGCAGGAGAGATCGCCGATACTGAACTTCAGTCTCCGGTTCATCGGCAGCGAAGTAATCGTCGATTCGTTGAAACTTGGCCTGTGCTCGCGGCCGGTTTGAGTCGGCTATTACGGCCCGGAACAACTCCTGCTCAATGTCTTGCGTCGAGAGCCAGTCTGGCGGAGAGTAGTCGATGGACTCTCGTGCTGCATGAGGATTGGTACGCGCGTTGGCACGTTTCTTATTGGACATTCGTTCTCCTTGCTTTGCCGCAGGCGCGCGTAGGGCAGGTGCATGGAACTCGCACCGGCACCGAAGCTCGGCGGGCATGTGAGGTTAGTGACGGAGTGGGGTTGGCCGGATCGAAGTGGGGTTATCACGATCCGTGAACAGAAGGTATCCACCCGAGGACCGTGTCCCAACCTTCAAACAGGTGGAACTCCGGTTCGTCTTCATGGCAGGATTGCTCCGTGATTTCCCTCAGAGTGGGGAGTAGGTCGAGCAGGTTGCCGGCAATCCGCCGGATGTCCAGAAGATAATCGCTGGCATTCAGGTGCCACAGAATTTCGCGCAGCACTTCTTCATTTTGTTTTCCGTTGCGGACGGCGGCGCGCAATGCACGGTGGTGAGGACTGTTCTCGGCAGAGGTGTGATCAACTTGCCCGGCGGTCCCGGTCGCGGTAGTCAACGGAAATCCCTCGTGCGCATTCGCAGTCTGGACACTCAGGAGGCGCACAACCCGGGGCCCAGAGACGCATCAGTTGCGGTCTGATTCGCCACCCAGAATAAGGCAGCTGAGCGACATGAGGGCGTTGATCGATGAGAAATTGTGTTTCACAATTCCCATATTTCGCTGGATCCGTTTTTGGGAAATCCATCACATTTCCGCTCGGAGCGTCACCGGTGAGAGCTGATCCGATAAAGCGTTGCCTCGCTCGCGTTCTGAATGTGCGCCTGACTTGTTGTGTAATCGTGCAACCTTTCATGCACGACGTCGGCCGGCATCCCGCCGAACCCGGATGCCACCGGGATGGATTACAGCGCTCTGATCGAACTCAATTGCTAGGTTCGACGCCGGAGGGAGGCGTTTCGCTGAGGCCAGTGATGCACGAAGAGCATCGATCCCTCTGTCCACCCACGTCAAATTAGGTGGATGATCCCCGATGATCTGGCGTATTCAAGGGCGCGACTGAACGCAGGCTAAGCAATCAAAGGAAGAATCGGTCGGGGATTCATCGAGCAATATCCGTAGGTTCGGCGCCCGCTTGCGGTCCGCGGGCCCAACGAACCCATTGCGACGGATAGCTCGACGTTGATCGCGATCCCGGCCACGGCCAATTCAAGCCCAATCCGCCGAAATACATCGCCTCGTCGCCGGTTTTTGGCTCCGCCCCAAATTTCGATTTCGGCAGTGTTTTCGACGATTTCAGGAGAGAATGCCCCGGGAGTGCGTCATCAATTTTACTGCTTGAGTTTTCAATTATCCTTAATTTTGAATAGTTTACAGCGATGAACCCCGTTCAAATTAGAAGGAACGTCCAACATGGTCAGAAACAGAGACCACAGCGCCGAAGCGCATGACTCTTGTGCACCTTGAGTTTTGAAAATGCGGAAAGTGGTGGCCAGGGACGCTACTGCAAAGTCGTCTCAATTGCCGAAAACACGCTGAAACTGCACTATGTATGCCTTGAAGTTGCCCCCAGAGTTGCCCCCCGCAGCCCGGGGCGGCGACGTCTCCCGTGGAATCGTTTCGCTGTCACTGGGATAGCCCCGACCAAGGCCTGCGCATGGGACACTGCTAGGCCTCTGGAAGGACGGCCCATGCCTCGGGGACCAATTTGCTTACCGAATATTGTGTCGGCTGCCCCGTGAGTTTGGGTCACGGGCCAAGGCGGAGTAACGGCTGTTGCCGGTGATTTCGATGCAAGTGCGGTCTACCGGTACTCGCAGAGGGCAGCAATTACCTCTGTGGCCTCTTTGTAAGTGATTACCGTGAGCGAACGATTTCAGCAACGTCTTTGATGCGAGTCCGCACGTACCGCGAGATCACCGACTATGTTCTCTAAGGCAAACGACATCTATATCGGCGTTCGCCGGAGAAGGGCAGACACAGGCGAGCGCCCACTTCTCGGCGCCTGCTGGAAGCACTCGCCGACGCCACGCTCGATGGCGAGCGCAAGGAATACATGGAACAACTATCAACATCAGGGTTAACGAGTACCTCGTGTGGCGAGGCTCTGTGCTGGATGGGCTAGCTTTTCATGTCATGGATACATAAACAGATACGACAATCCGCTTGTCCTGGTTTTGGAGCAGGACTATGGTTTGCATCAGGAATGCCTCGCAACAAAGGAGCAGCAGCTACTCTCCAGATGCAGCGTGCAAATGCAGTACACGATTTTTGGCGCAGAGGGGTTGCGTGTGTTTTTCTGAGATAGCTCTGCTACGGACAATTCCGACTTAAATAAGTTCCGCTGAATCCGGCTTCGCGCTCAAAGCAATGGCCGAAATGAAGCTTGATTGATTAAAACTGTTCTGGCTCTTCGCTGATTTGTATCGCGCGGCGGAAGGCAAGAGAGCGGTGTGGAGGAAGGAAGCGGAAGTATGCCGGTTCTGGTTTGGGGCGGTTTGGCCCTGACGATGCTCGCGGGCTTGGCCTCGGGCAATTGCATGTTGCCCATGAAGTTCGCACGCCGTTGGCCGTGGGAAAATCTCTGGCTTGTCTTCAGCCTGGTCTCTCTGCTGCTGTTGCCGTGGATTCTGGGCTGGCTGCTGGTGGGAAACCTGGACCGTCTCTACGGCTCGCTCTCCGCGGGCCAACTGCTGCTGCCGTTTCTGCTCGGCGCGGGGTGGGGCGTGGCTCAGGTGCTTTTCGGGCTCTCCATTGCGCGCCTGGGCATGGCGCTTGGTTATGCAGTCATTATCGGCCTCGGTTCGCTGGGCGGAACGCTGGTGCCCTTGTTCTTCAAGAACCGCGGCGTGCTGGCCAGCGCACATGGCGCGCTCATTCTTTGCGGCCTTGCTGTTATGGTCATGGGCATCGTGGTCTCAGCCCGAGCCGGCCGGCAACGGGAACTGAGCGACAAGCAAAGAGCAACCAGGGGCTATGCTATGGCGCTGCTGCTCGCCATCCTGTGCGGCATCCTGGCTCCGATGGTCAATTACGCCTTTGCCTTTGGACAGGATATTGCCGCGCAGGCCATCCAGCAGGGCGTTTCTCCGGCGCGCGCCGCGTATGCTGTCTGGCCGGTTGCGCTCGCCGGAGGCTTGCTTCCGAACCTCGCCTACTGCATCTATCTTCTCTTCCGCAATCGAACCTGGAGCGCGTTTCGCGGCCACTGGCTGCGCGATGGTTCGATGGGGGCGTTGATGGGAATCTTCTGGATGGGGGCGATGGCCATCTATGGCGTAGCTTCTGTCTACCTGGGCGCTCTCGGCACTTCGGTTGGCTGGGGGCTCTTTCAGATTTTTATGATCATCACTGCGAACGTAAGTGGACTGCTGACCGGTGAATGGACGGGGGCGCCGGCCAGTGCACGCCGCACTCTTTATGCAGGGCTGGTTCTGCTGACCGTTGCCACCACGTTGCTGGCTGCAGGAAATAGTTAGGGCATCTCAGCACCGGTTCGAATCAATCGAAAGCGAGGAAAACCCGATGAAGAGATATGGGATGATACTGCGGCTCAAGCCTGGAGCCATTGACGCTTATAAGGAGTATCACCGGGCAGTGTGGCCTGAAGTGCTTCAGAAAATCACGGAATGCAATATACGCAACTATTCAATCTATTTGAAGGACGATCTGTTATTCAGCTACTGGGAGTATTACGGCGCTGATTTTCAGGCAGATATGGGAAAGATGGCCGCAGACCCTAAAACCCAGGATTGGTGGGCAATCATGACTCCTCTGCAGGATCCGATCGCCAGTCGCAAGCAAGGCGAGTGGTGGGCGGAGATGGAAGAAGTCTTTCATCTGGATTGAGTCGACTGTCCGCTATGGCATCGACCTGGGACAAGTGGGAAGATCTTCGTGCGTGAATCAAACTGCGGCAAGCAACCACTGCAAGTGCGTCGATGCTGGCGCCAGCGGAGCATTCTGGTCCTGTGCGCCCGGGATCGCCCGCTATCTTTATCGCGCCGGTATTCTTGGAAGCGGAGGAAGTTCAATTCATGCAGCTCAAAGATAAAGTCATTTTCCTCACCGGTGGCTCCGCGGGAATCGGCTGGAGTTGCGCCCGGGCCTACGCCGCTGAAGGAGCGCGGGTAGCGATTGTGGCGTTCGAAAAAGACGCCGTCGCCAAGGCTGCCGCGGAATTGGGAACAGACCATCTTGGCATTCCCTGCGACGTGTCCTGCGATGCGGATGTAAGGGCAGCAGTGGATCAAACCCTGGCTCACTACGGCCGACTCGATGCCATCCATAACAATGCCGGTATTAGCCCACCGGTGAAAACTGTTCACGAAACCAGTGATGCCGAGTGGAATGCATTGTTCAATACCAATTTAAAAAGCGTCCTCCACACCACTCGGCACGGCTTCTCCGCGCTGAAAGAGACCCGGGGCTGCATCCTGAACACCTCCAGCTTGGTCGGAGTCATAGGACAGGAAGTCCATGCCGCATACAGCGCCACGAAAGGAGGCATGAATGCGCTCACCAAATCCATGGCGCTGGACTACGCCCAACACGGCATTCGCGTGAATGCCGTGTGCCCCGCGGGCGTTTGGACTCCTATGCTGCGCCAATGGTGCGCCGAGCAGCCGAATCCCACATCGATTGCGAGTTACCTCGATGAAATTCATGCCCTCGGTTATTGCCCGGAAGGCGATGTGATTGCCGACGCGTGCACCTTTCTCTTGTCGGAAAAGGCGCGCTTCGTGACCGGCCACATCATGCACGTGAGCGGTGGTGCGGAACTCGGCTACCGCCGGCCGCACGGGGTGTGAAGCGCCAGCAGCAGGCGACCGGTCCTTTGCGCGGATATCCTAATCAGATGCCAGCTCTAAATCAAATCTGATAGAGTTCGGCCATGACGGACAGCATCCTCGAAGGTCCCCTCAGTCCACCGCCCGGCAGGCCGAGTTGGGGAGGGCAGCGCAACTTGCCTTTGATCTATCTGGGATGGGGCGAACGGAACTTCCGTCAGGCCCCCGTCCCGCTTCACTGCGATCGAGCCACCAACTACTACATTGTTCTCCGCGGCGAGATCATGGTCACCGTCGCCGGCAGCACGCGAACGATACGTGGGCCGATCGCCTTGTTCTTTGACCCCAGTTGCATTTTCGGTCTCACGCAATCCAGCAGGGAGAAGGTGGACGTCCTGGTGTGGGTGTGGCAGGGACGTCCTGTCATGCGGGAGCTGCGTCCCGCCCCCGGTGCTTATCTCACGCTCGACTTGCAGCGCAGTTCGCTCGACTCTCTTGCCGAGCTTCACATGCGCTGCCGCAATGAGGTTGCACGCGCCGATACTTACCTGCTGCAGGCTCTGGTGGCTCTGCGCAAGCTCATTGAGGTTGAAATTCTCAGGGCCAGCCGCGTCTCGCATCCTACGGACGATTTCCGCTGGAGGCTGGCCAACTCCTGGATGATGAATAACCTCTCCATCCACGCGCCGGTGCCCGCCCTCTGCGATTACCTGCGCATGTCGCCCAGCACCTTGCATCGATTTTTTCGCCAGTGCATTGGCATGTCTCCCGGCAGTTATTTCCGCGAGCTCAAGATCAGGGAGGCACAGCGCCTGATATGCAAGGAGGGATGGCAGGTGAAAGCGGTTGCCTATCACTTCGGCTATCGCCATCCCAACGAGCTAAGCCGCGCGCTGGCCGGACATCCCTTCTCCGAAACTCCACCCGATCAAGCTTCGAAGCTGTTCTCTTAACATCTCCGGAAGGAACAGTTCCTGTCACTGAGGAAATCTAGGGTAGTTCATTTCTCTTGACCCCTCTTCATCGCCTGATTAATCTGCGAGTCGTGATGAGACACGGTTTGAGTCGAGGGACAAGCGTCGGAAAGAGCGGGTTTGCCGGTCGGTTTTCCCATCGATTGGATGCCGGCCATGACATCGACCTCGCCCCAGCAGAGCCGCGAATCCACTCCAGAGAGTTGCGGCACACATGAATCGTCGGGGCTTCCTGCTCAATTCGCTCGTTCTTTCCGCCTTCTATTCCAGCGTTCGCGGTCTTGGGCTTTCCCAATCCGCTTCGCAGCCAACCAACCCCTACGTCGGTCTTGGCCTGCAGCGCGCCAAGGCTCTTGAAGAACTGAACCTTGCCAGGTTCACCGCCCAAATCGACGCGCTCATTGCGGCCGGTCCCTTCAAGCCGAATTGGGCTTCGCTCCACGATCATGTGGACGTGGAGTGGTTTCGCGACGCCAAGTTCGGCATTTACACTCACTGGGGCCCGGTCACGGTCGGCAGTTCCTTCTCGCCTGGCGACGCAGAGTGGTACGGAAGCCAAATGTACAAGCCGGATAGCCCTGCCTTCGAGTACCACAAGAAAACCTTCGGCGACCAGCACAGCGTTGGCTATAAGGACATTATTCCCAAGTTCACGGGCCAGCACTTCGATGCCGCCCGATGGGCCGATATCGTTTCGCGGGCCGGCGCAAAATTCGCCGGCCCGGTTGCCATACACCATGACAACTTCGCCATGTGGAACTCGTCGCTGACCCGCTGGAACAGCGTGGCCATGGGCCCGCATCGCGATGTTGTGGGCGAGCTCGCCCAGGCCTACCGCAGCAAGGGTCTCCGATTCATCACCTCGTTCCACCACGGCTATGCCTGGCGCTATTACGAACCATCCTTTGCCTACGATGGCGCCAACCCGGACAATTCCGATCTCTACACCCAATTGCATAAGCCCGGCGCACCCCCGACTAAGCATTTTCAAGACCGCTGGCTGGCCGAGGTCTACGAAGTCCTTCTCCGCTATCAGCCCGACCTCATCTACTTCGATTTTGAGTTCTCCGCGGTGATTACCCCGGAGTACGAGCAGAAGCTCTTCGCCACTGCATACGACTGGGCGGCCAAGAACCGGCATGGCATTTCTGTCACCCAGAAAGACATCGCCATCCACGAACACACCGGAATCCTGGATTTCGAACGCGGGCGCGCGGACGTCATCACGCCCTATCCCTGGCTTGACGACACGGCGATCGGCCCGTGGTTTTACGTTGCTGCCGCAAAGCTGAAGACGCCAAGGTACCTGGTGGGGATTTTGTCCGACATCGTCGCCAAGAACGGCTGCATGATGCTCGATATCGGCCCCAAAATCGACGGCACCTTTCCCGAGGAGAGCAAGCGCATCGTTCTTGAGGTTGGGCAGTGGCTGCACTTCAACGGCGAGGCAATCTACGGAACTCGCCCCTTCACCGTATACGGAGAAGGCCCCACACACAATGTTGGGGGCGCCGGCTTTAGCGAAAACCATGACAAGCCCTACACCGGCCGGGATGTGCGCTACACCACCAAGAAAGATGCGCTCTACGCTATCTTTCTCGGCCGCCCTGAGAGCACAACGTTCCTGGCATCCATCAATCCTCAAAAATTGCCTGCCGGTGCCATCCACAACGTCGAGGTTCTCGGCTCCGGGGAAAAGGTTCGCTGGCGTACCGAGGACAAGGGCATCACCGTCACCATTCCGGCTTCGGCCATCGAACGTACGCACCTCTGCTGCGTACTCAAATTCACGTAGGACGTGCGCGGAGGTGAATGCTTTGAAGAGCATCAACACCGCATCGGCAATCGAATGAGCAATAGGGCGTGGAGAATATGTTGCGATGATGCAATCGCTGATCCTTGAAAATCCCGAGACCCTGGCCTGGGCCAACACCGCTGAACCGGTGCTCGCTGAAGGCGAGGCGCTGGTCCGCGTGCATCGATGCGGCTTATGCGGCACTGACTTCCACGCATTTGCCGGTAAGCAGCCTCTCTTTCAGTATCCGCGCCGCCTCGGGCATGAGCTGTGCGTCGAAATCATTTCCTCTGTAGAAGATCGCGAATCGTCGGGCGCACTCTATGCGGTCGAGCCTTATTACTTCTGCGGCAATTGCCCCGCGTGCCGCGCCGGGAAGACCAATTGCTGCGCTAATCTGAAAGTCCTGGGCGTGCACATCGATGGCGGGCTTGCTCCGCGCATCGCCGTTCCTCGCGACAAACTGCACCGCACCCGGTCGCTCTCCCCCGACCAGGTCGCGCTGGTCGAGCCGCTGGTGATCGGCGCTCACGGCGTGGAACGTGCGGCCCTCAAGCCAGGAGAGCCGGCCGTCATCCTCGGCATGGGGCCCATCGGATTGGCGGCGGCCATCTTCGCCAAGGAAGCCGGCGTTGACCTTGCCTGCGTTGACGTGCAAGCCGATCGGCTGGCCTTTGCATGCGACAAGATGCAGCTGGGCAAGCCCATTCGCGCCGATGGCGATCTGCCGCGGACCCTGCTCGAGCATTTTGGCCAGCTTCCATCTGTGGTGATTGACGCTACCGGAAATGCGGCCTCGATGAAACAGACTTTTCATCTCGCCGAGCACGGCGGCCGCATTGTCTTCATCGGTTTGTTCCTCGGCGAACTGGGCTTTGACGATCCAAACTTCCATCGCCGCGAGCTGAGCTTAATGGCCAGCCGCGCCGGCCTGCCGGGCACCTTCGATCGCGTGATTCATCTCATGGAGACCGATCGCGTCGACGTTCTGCCGCTGATTACCCACCGCTTTCATTTCGCTGAAACCCAGGAAAGGCTACCGC
>Ga0307377_10001844_pt1 | contig 25915 bp, 22 predicted proteins | sample TR3MG_FD_202535 | JGI IMG/M metagenome (GOLD analysis project Ga0307377, IMG submission 202535) | Soil microbial communities from Risofladan, Vaasa, Finland - TR-3 | ecosystem: Environmental > Terrestrial > Soil > Coastal area > Acid sulfate soil | place: Finland: Risofladan, Vaasa | collected... | reverse complement strand
TTATCCTCTGAGCGTTTGTATTAATATTTTATAGTCTGCATCTATCGTTGTATCGGCATTCCGTAACGACGATATCGTTTTACAAGCGTGAATAACGGTTGAATGGTCTTTTCCACCAAACGAGTTTCCAATTTCAGGCAAGCTCATCGTGGTTAGCTCCCTGGCAATTGACATTGCTATCTGCCTCGGTCGAGTCAGGTTTCTAGTTCGTTTCTTTGAAAGCAACTCAGCCATTTTGATCCGGTAATAATCCGCAACTGTTTTTTGTATGTTATCAATTGAAACCAAACGGCTTTGTGCGGCCAAAATATCCTTTAGCGACTCTTTTGCAGTTTCAACAGAAATTATTCTTTTGTGAAATTTTGCATATGCTTCAACACGTTTTAGTGCGCCTTCCAATTCACGAACGTTAGAATTTACATGTTTCGCTATAAAAAAAGCGACTTCATCATTTAATGAATGGCCGCTGAGCGCAGCTTTTTTTAACAGAATTGCAACACGCATTTCCAATTCCGGTGGTTCAATCGCAACCGTTAATCCCCATCCAAAGCGCGACACCAGACGACTTTCCAATCCTGTAATTTCTTTCGGGAAAGTATCGCTGGTCAAAATTACCTGTTTATGTGAATCAACCAATGTATTGAATGCATAGAAAAACTCTTCTTGCGTTTTTGCTTTGCCGGCAAAAAATTGAATATCATCAATCAGCAAAACATCCAATGAATGGTAAAACTGCTTAAACTCTTCAAATTTATTTGTTTGGTAAGCGCGGACAACATCTGCTACATACCGCTCAGCATGCATATAGGAAATTTTTGTCTGGGGTTTGTTTAAATATATTTGGTTGCCAATTGCTTGTAATAAGTGGGTTTTGCCCAGACCCACGCCACCATATATAAATAGGGGGTTGTAAGATACACCCGGTAATCCAGCGACTTGGGTTGCTGCAGCAAAAGCCAACTGGTTGGCTTTACCTATAATGAAATTATCAAACGTCAAGCTTGGATTAAGCTTTCCGTAGCCCCTGAAAGAGGTTTCGATTTTCGGTTTGTTGGTGATGATGCTTTTTGTATCCTCAACCGGCAGCTGTTTGGGAATATTGTTAGTAGTAGCTGACTCGAGTATGCGAAACTCAAACTTGGGCGCATTCATGAATGCCAACCCGGCCAGCCGGCTAATTTCAGGTAAGAAACGTTCTTGAACCACTTTCAAAGTAAAACTGTTCGGGGCTGTTAGTACCAGGGCGCCGTTTTCGCTCTTCATATCAAGCGGCTTTATCCATGAATTATATTGTTGTTGCGGCAAGCTCTTTTTAAATGAGCTGAGGCATGTGTCCCAAAATGAAATGTCCTGCATGTTTGAGTTCCGGGAGATTTAAGCTTAATTTATCTTGTGTATTCTACAGGGCAAGAGAAAACTTATCCACAGGCTATACCATAAAGCAAAAATTGACTTGACACATATGCGGTAAGGCTTTGTAATAGCGCGCTTTACGAATTAGCCAAGGAATAAAAGATATGAAACGTACTTACCAGCCTTCCGTTATCAAGAGAAAACGTACCCATGGTTTTTTGGTGCGTATGAAAACACGCGGTGGCCGCGCCGTAATCCGTGCTCGCCGCGCCAAAGGTCGTGCAAGACTCGCTGTCTAGTATCTCGGGCAAGTTTGATGCCGCACACAGGTTGTTGCGCGCAGACGGTTTTGAACATGTTATTCAAGCTGAAAATATTGCCGAAAAACAGTTCAAAATATTTTTTGCGCCAAATTCAGGTAATTGTGCCCGCCTGGGTATCGTTGCTGGCAAGAGAACGATACCTCGCGCAGTAAATCGAAACCATGTAAAGAGAATCATTCGCGAAGTGTTTCGCCAGCACAACATCAAACATTCCAGGCTGGACCTGGTTGTGATGGTAAGACGCAACTATCCCCTTATGGCAGATGCGCAGATCGATAATTTGAAGAAGCTGTTTAGTCAGCTAGAAAACAGATGCGCAGATTTGTAATTACGCTGTTGCGAGGCTATCAATACCTGATCAGTCCTCTACTTACCCCTAGTTGTAGATTTACTCCGAGTTGCTCCAATTATGCCCGTGAGGTGATAGAAAAACACGGTGTATTAAAAGGTGGATGGCTCACTATTAAACGATTGTTGCGGTGCAATCCCTGGAACCCCGGCGGATACGACCCCGCGCCCTAACATTAGGCTTGATCATGGATCTCCAAAGAATATTTCTGTTTTTAATTTTCTCATTTTCACTAATGTTGGTTTGGGACGGTTGGCAGCGCCACGAACATCCTGTGCAGCAGGTTCAACAGAAGCTGGTTGAAAAATCCCAGGATGTGCCATCAAACCTAACGCAGCAAGATGTTCATGCTGCTTCGGACAAGAGTTCGGCAAGCATAGAACAACAATCTGCCCAACAGCAAACCGGAAAGATAATTAAGGTAAAAACAGATTTTCTCGAAGCCGAAATTAACACGCTTGGCGGGAATATCACCTATTTGGCTTTGCTTAAGCAACCGGACACGCTTGATAAAGACAAGCCACTGGTTCTATTCAATCGCGGCAAGGGAACGCACAATTATTTTGCGGAAAGCGGACTCATTGGAGCGGGCTTGCCAAACCACAATAGCTTGTTTGATACCAATCAAGATCACTATGAGCTTTCAGGAAACGAGCAACAGGTACAGGTAAGACTCGAAGCACAAAGTGATTCCAAGCTGAAAGTGACCAAGATAATCACTTTTCACAAGAGTAGTTATGTAATTGATATTGCCTACGAAATGGATAATGTAGGAAAGCAACCCATAACAACGAGCAGTTACTTTCAGCTGATTAGAGATAGCGTTGCACCAGCGGGTAGCCTTCGTTTTTTGCCTACATACACGGGCGTCGAGGTGTATACCAACAAGAATAAACTTGAAAAGGTGAAGTTTGCCGATATAGACAAAGGGAAGTTGGAATATCCAAAGCAGTCGGACAACGGCTGGATTGGCATCCTGCAACATTATTTTGTTTCGGCATGGCTGCCGAAAGAAGGGACCAACCGGGAGTATTTTACGCACAAATTAGACGGGGGGCTGTATTCCGTCGGGGTTGTTTTACCGAGCGTGGTTATCGATCCGGGACAGACAGCGAGCGAAAGTTCCAGGCTCTATGCAGGTCCAACCGAGGCAACCTTGAACAAGATCGCTCCCGGTTTTGGTTTGACGGTGGACTATGGATGGTTGACCGTCATCGCTGTTCCAATATTCTGGGTCATGTCATGGTTTCATTCCTGGACACATAATTGGGGTGTTTCCATCGTTTTGCTCACCTTTTTGATCAAGCTAATATTTTTCCCCCTTTCGGCAGCCAGTTATCGCTCAATGGCCAAGATGAGATTGGTTGCCCCCAAGCTGGAAAAAATAAAGAAGCAGTATGCCGATGACCGCGAACAGTTGAATCGCGCCATGATGGAATTGTATAAGACCGAAAAAATAAACCCGTTGGGGGGATGTTTGCCGGTTGTAATCCAAATACCGGTTTTTATAGCGTTATATTGGTCAATTTTGGGAAGCGTTGAGATGCGCAATGCGCCATTTTTTGGCTGGATAACCGACTTGTCATCGCCAGACCCATATTATATTTTGCCTTTGATTATGGGGACCAGCATGATGATCCAAATGCGCCTTAATCCAAAGCCTGCAGATCCGATGCAAGCCAAGGTTATGCAATTCATGCCTATCGTCTTCAGCGCAATGTTTTTCTTTTTCCCTGCCGGACTGGTGCTGTATTCGATCGTGAATAATGTGCTTTCCATTACCCAGCAGTGGTTCATCACAAGGCGTGCTGTGGCTGAGAGCAAAGGTGCTGCCCCAAAGCGCTGATACAATCGCTGCAGTTGCCACCGCACAAGGGCGGGGCGGGGTAGGCGTAATTCGCATATCTGGAAACAATGTCCAAAAGCTTGCCCAAGCGATTCTGGGAAAGTTGCCCAAACCCCGATGCGCGACCTTTGCCAATTTTCAGCAAGAAAAAGGCGAAACCCTGGACCAGGGGATCGCACTGTATTTTCCAGCCCCCCATTCATATACAGGCGAGGATGTCCTGGAGTTGCAAGGACATGGCGGCCCGGCAGTGCTGCAAATGCTTTTGCAACACTGTATTGATTTGGGCGCCCGGCTCGCGCAACCAGGCGAATTCACTCGACGTGCATTTCTTAATGGCAAGATTGATCTTGCCCAGGCAGAAAGCGTTGCCGACCTGATTGAAGCAAATTCTGCTGAAGCAGCAAAATGTGCGTTCCGTTCTCTGCGCGGGGATTTTTCCGCAGCCATACATAGACTCATTGATGAACTGATAAATTTGCGCATGTTGGTCGAGGCGATGCTGGATTTCCCTGATGAACAAATAGATGCGGTTGACCTCACCCGTCGCGAAGAGCTGCTTAATAGCGTCAGATCCAAATTGCAGCTCACCTTGGATACCGCCAAACAGGGCAGCTTGCTACGCGAAGGCGCGCATGTGGTTATTGCCGGGCAGCCAAACGTAGGGAAATCGAGTTTGTTGAACCGGTTAGCGGGAGAGGACGTGGCTCTGGTCAGCAATATTCCCGGCACTACCCGAGATGTCATTCGTCAAGCTATACAGATTCGCGGTGTTCCGTTGCATATCATGGATACGGCAGGGTTGCGTGAATCACAAGATGCCGTGGAAAACATGGGTATCGCACGCACGCATCAAACTTTGTCCCGCGCAGACCTGATCCTGTTGTTGCTGGATGCCAGCCAGGGCATAACAACTGAGGACAAGTCGATACTTGCGGGGCTGCCGCCAGAGATACCGCGACTGCTGGTATTTAACAAGGCTGATTTATTGATCGGCAAGCCAATAACTGATTTGGAAGTAAGCGACCCCTATGTCTTTGTTTCAGCAAAAACCAGTGAAGGACTCGACGCACTGCTAACCGGCTTGCTTGATGCAGTAGGGTGGCGAGATATGGAAAGTGGCGTATTTATGGCACGTGAGCGTCATCTCCGTGCCTTGACTCTCGCCCAAACCAGTCTGAAGCGCGCACAAGACTTGATCGCCCGACCGGAACTTTTTGCTGAAGAATTACGGCTGGCGCAGCTTGCGCTTGATGAAATTACGGGTGAATTTACCCCGGATGATTTGCTCGGCGAAATTTTCAGTCGTTTTTGCATTGGAAAATAAGACTAATTGTTTCACGTGAAACACAGAGTTTGGGATTGCAGCCGAGCTGTTGTATGATGCGCGTCCTTTTCAAAGCAATGCCGACATGGAATTTCCTGATGTATTTGATGTGATTGTAGTGGGCGGGGGACACGCTGGAACAGAGGCGGCCTTGGTTAGCGCTCGCGCCGGCTGCAAAACTTTGTTGCTCAGTCACAACATCGAAACATTGGGGCAGATGTCCTGCAACCCTTCAATTGGCGGAATTGGCAAAGGGCACTTGGTCAAGGAAGTGGATGCACTCGGAGGGGCAATGGCTGCCGCTACCGATGAAAGCGGAATACAGTTCCGCATGCTGAATGCAAGTAAAGGACCGGCTGTCCGCGCGACAAGGGCGCAGGCCGATCGCTTGTTGTATAAACAGGCGATCCGAGGCAGGCTGGAAAATCAGCCCAACCTCTGGCTGTTTCAGCAAGCGGTTGACGATTTGCTGGTCGAGCAGGATCGCGTTTGCGGAGTTGTATGCCAACTTGGTTTGCGATTCAAGGCGAGCGCCGTGGTATTGACGACAGGCACCTTTCTTTCCGGTTTGATCCATGTTGGCCAGTCAAATTACCAGGCAGGACGCGCCGGTGATCCTCCCTCGGTCAGCCTGGCACACCGCCTTCGCGAACTCAGCCTGCCCGTGGGTAGGTTAAAGACCGGGACACCACCGCGCATTGATGGGCGAACCATTGATTATTCAGTCATGCAGGAACAGCACAGTGACAAACCTGAACCGGTTTTTTCATTTATGGGTGATGCCGTATCGCATCCGAAACAGGTGCCTTGCTGGATAACCGAAACCAATCAGAATACGCACGACATTATCCGTAAAGGATTGGATCGTTCACCATTGTTCACCGGTGTGATTGAGGGTGTGGGGCCGCGCTATTGCCCTTCCATAGAAGATAAAATATCCCGCTTTGCCGATAAGTCGTCGCATCAGATATTTCTTGAGCCGGAGGGATTGACCACTCACGAAGTTTATCCCAATGGAATTTCCACCAGTTTACCCTTTGATGTTCAATTAGACTTGGTTCGTTCCATCAAGGGTCTGAAAAACGCTCACATCCTGCGTCCCGGATATGCGATCGAATATGATTATTTTGATCCGCGCGGTTTGAAAAAATCGTTGGAAACCAAGGCGATACAAGGGCTGTTTTTCGCAGGACAAATAAACGGGACAACCGGTTATGAAGAGGCCGCTGCGCAGGGTTTGTTGGCAGGGCTGAATGCGGCTTTACAAATTAAGCAGCAAGATGCATGGTGCCCGCGCAGAGACGAGGCCTATTTGGGGGTGCTGGTTGATGATTTGATCACGCGCGGGGTTTCTGAGCCGTACCGTATGTTTACCAGTCGCGCAGAATATCGCCTGCAATTGCGCGAGGACAATGCGGATTTGAGGCTGACCGAAATCGGCCGGAAATTCGGCATTGTTGATGATGAACGCTGGAAAGCGTTCGAGATAAAACGTGAAGAAATTGCCCGGGAACAAGAGCGGTTGCGAACCACTTGGCTAAGCCCGCGCAATGTGCCGGCGGAGGACACAATCAGGGTTCTGGGCAAGCCAATAGAGCGCGAATATTCGTTGCATGAGTTGTTGCGCCGACCCGATGTAAGTTACTCAAGTCTGTTATCGTTGCCCGGCGCAGGTTCGGGGGTCATTGATATTAAAGTTGCCGAACAGGTAGAAACCCAGGCTAAATATTATGGTTATATTGAACGTCAACGCGAGGAAATTGAGCGCAACGAACAGTATGAAACTTTGGAGCTGCCCGATTTATTCGACTATTCTCAAGTGCGCGGGTTGTCCATCGAAGTACAGCAAAAGCTAAATCTGCATAAACCAGAAACAATAGGACAGGCAGCGCGCATTTCCGGCATGACGCCTGCCGCGATATCTTTGCTGCTGGTTCACCTTAAACGTGGTTTTCGTGCAGGTCCCCCGGTTCAAAAATCGGCATGAGTTTACCCGAGGAACTGCGACTCGGCGTTGAACAGCTGGGAATTGTGCTTGGCGTACAGGCTCAGGACAGATTGCTGAATTATTTGGACTTGTTGAACAAATGGAACAAGGTCTATAACCTGACCGCGATTCGCGATCCGCATCAAATGATAAGCCTTCATTTGCTTGACAGCCTTTCCGTGATCAAGCACTTATGGCCTGGACAGTGGTTGGATGTAGGGTGCGGTGCGGGCTTGCCTGGAATGGTACTGGCGATTGCGCAGCCAGATTGGCGGATCACAATGCTGGACAGCAACAGCAAAAAAACCAGCTTCGTACAGCAGGCCATTATCGAATTGGGATTGACCAACGCAAACGTAATTTGCGCGCGCGTAGAAGATTGGCGGCCAACAGTACGTTTCAATGGCATTATTTCCCGCGCATACACAGAGTTGGGCGATTTTTTGCGCAGCACACGGCACCTGATGGCCGAACATGGAAGTTGGGCGGCGATGAAAGGATTGCCGGAACAAGAGTTGGCGAGGCTTCCCGGGGGATGCAGGGTAGATCGAGTTATACCACTACAAGTACCGGGTTTGCATGCAGCGCGCAGCCTGGTCATTGCAACATGCAAAGGGAGCGAGGCCACATGACGAAGATATTGGCAGTAACTAACCAAAAGGGCGGTGTAGGAAAAACGACAACGGCGGTAAACCTTGCCGCCAGTCTGGCCGCCGCCAAGCAGCGGGTGTTGCTGATAGATCTTGACCCGCAGGGTAATGCCACGATGGGCAGCGGTATCGATAAACGAGATTTGCGTGCCAGCGTCTATGAAGTGCTGCTGGGCAGCAAAACGATAACTGAAGCGCGTACTTTTGCAGATGCCGGTAAATACGATCTGCTTCCAGCGAACCGCGACTTGGCCGGAGCAGAAATCGAATTGGTGGATATGGCTAACCGCGAAATGCGGCTGCGAGATGCGGTGCAGTCGGTTGCCGGGGAATATGAATTTGTACTGATCGATTGCCCGCCCGCGCTTAATTTATTGACGCTGAATGGATTGTGCGCAGCCAAGTCGGTGATGATCCCGATGCAATGCGAATACTATGCGCTCGAGGGTTTGAGCGACTTGGTGAATACCATACGCAAGGTACGCGCCAATCTGAACCCCGATTTGGAAATCGAGGGATTGCTGCGCACCATGTTCGATCCGCGTAATGCCCTGGCGCAGCAAGTGTCGGATCAATTGCAAGAACATTTCGGCAGCAAAGTTTATCGCACCGTCATTCCGCGCAATGTGCGTCTGGCGGAAGCACCCAGTTTTGGTGTGCCGGTGTTATATCACGACAAATTATCAAAGGGCACACAAGCGTATCTGGCTTTGGCCGGTGAGCTATTGAATAACGCGGCGCAACCTGCTGCAACGGTATAAAGGGATTAATCATGGCAAAGCTGCACAAGGGATTGGGACGCGGACTGGATGCATTGTTATCAGGAGGCACCAGTGAAAAAGACGAAGTGATGCGCGACTTGAATGTCGCGCTGCTCAGGCCCGGCAAATACCAGCCCAGAACGCATATGGATGAAGCCTCACTGAACGACCTGGCCGCATCGATAAAGGCCCAGGGAATTATGCAGCCTATCCTGGTTCGGCAAATAGCCGATAGCAATTATGAAATTATTGCCGGCGAGCGGCGCTGGCGGGCGGCGCAGTTGGCGGGACTGACACATGTTCCGGTGCTGGTGCGCAGCGTTCCCGATAATGCGGCGTTGGCGATGGCATTGATTGAAAATATACAGCGCGAAAATCTGAATCCGCTCGAAGAGGCAGTCGGAATACAGCGTCTTATTGATGAATTCAAAATGACCCACCAAGTTGCCGCAGAAGCGGTAGGAAGATCCCGCAGCGCAGCAAGCAATTTGCTGCGTCTGTTAAAGCTACCGAAAGCCGTGCAAAACTTGCTGATGGATAACAAGCTGGATATGGGGCATGCGCGCGCATTGTTGCCGCTGGAAAGTGCGCATCAGATATTGCTTGCAAATAAAATCGTGCTGGAACAACTATCCGTCCGTGAAGCTGAAAAACTCGTACAAAAACAGAATAGCGAGCCGGAGAATGAAAAGCACAAGAAAGCGGGCAAACCCAACCGCGACACCATGCGTTTGCAGGAGGAAGTCAGCGCACAAATTGGCGCGCGCATAGAAATCAGACCGGGTGCCAAAGGCGCGGGAAAATTGATCATCGAATACATGAATCATGGTCAACTTGAAGAATTCCTGGACAAGTTGAAAAAGAGCAAATAACTTGAACAAAGAGCCTGGTAACATTCAGCAACAATGTTTGACACCCCATGAAAACGCCGCTATCATCCCGCCGCTTTTGCATGTTGAAGCCAAAGAGAGAAAAATTGCGCACCGAGTGAACTTGTTGCAAATAGCGGTAACGCTATTTGCCGCAAGCATTGCTTTCAGCATAAAAGACACGCCGCAACTTGCCATAGCGGTGTTGGGTGGCGGCGGAATATCCGTAGTCAATGGCGCATTATTGGCCTGGAGGATGGTTCGAGCCGCTTCACATCCTGCCCATGAAGCACATCAACAATTACGGCTCATGTATTTTTACGCCGCCGAAAGGTTTCTGGTGGTTATAGCGCTGCTTTGCATGTGCATGGTGGTGTTGAAATTATCGCCACTGGCACTATTGGGTGGTTTCGTATTGGGGCAAGCGGTACTACTAGCGGGCCAACTAATTTTGAGTAGTTCTAGATCTAGATTGTGATTAAAAATGGCTAGTGAACCACACACATCTGCTGAATACATCAAGCACCATTTGCAGAATTTGACGTATGGCAAATTGCCCGACGGCACCTGGGGTATAGCGCACACCCATGAACAAGCCAAAGCGATGGGATTTTGGGCGTTAAATCTGGATACGCTCTCGGTGTCTCTGTTGCTTGGCCTCATTTTTATTTTTATTTTCCGCCTTGCAGCCAAAAATATTTCTGCCGGTATTCCGGTCGGGCTACAGAATTTTTGCGAATGGTCAGTCGAGTTTGTCGACAATAATGTGCGCGGATCGTTTTCCGCCAAAAACGACATGGTAGCCCCATTGGCGCTGACCATTTTCTTTTGGATTTTCTTGATGAACCTGATGGACTTGTTGCCGGTAGACTATGTGCCATTCTTGATGGGGAAACTGGGCGTTCCTTTTTTCAGAATCGTACCTTCGGCCGATCCGAACGCGACCTTTGGCATGGCAATAGGCGTGTTTTTGCTGATCCTTTACTACAGCATAAAAATCAAAGGCATAGGCGGATTCATCGGTGAGCTGACATTGCAACCTTTTGGCAAATGGGGTATGCCGGCAAACCTGTTGCTCGAGGGCGTCAACCTGATAGCCAAACCCATTTCCCTTGCGCTGCGTCTGTTTGGCAACATGTATGCTGGCGAAATGATCTTTATTCTTATTGCGCTGATGGGCGGAGCATGGGTGGGGCTGACACCGGGAGGCGTTACCCTGTACGGCTCACAGATTCTGCTGTCGCTGGGATGGGCAATTTTCCATGTTTTGATCGTGACTTTGCAGGCGTTCATATTCATGGTGTTGACCGTGGTCTACCTGGATATGGCACACCAAGAGCATCACTAACCAATTTTAACAACCTTAACTTTAATAACAGGAGAAATAGAAAATGGACATGGCACACGCACTGCTTTACATCGCTGGAGCCCTGATGATGGGTTTGGGCGCACTTGGCGCTGCCGTTGGTATTGGTATTCTGGGCGGCCGTTTCCTGGAAGGCGCTGCCCGTCAACCCGAGCTTATCCCCATGTTGCGCACCCAGTTCTTCGTGGTAATGGGCCTGGTTGATGCGGTTCCAATGATTGCTGTTGGTATTGCGATGTACGTTCTGTTCGCGGTTGCATAAGCATCCCGGGCAACAACGTATAACTAAAGAAAGGAAGCTTGCATGAATATCAATGCGACACTTCTAGCTCAGACGATAATGTTCGCGCTGTTTGTGTGGTTTTGTATGAAGTTTATATGGACCCCAATCATGGCTGCGCTTGATCAACGCAAAAAGCAAATCGCCGATGGCCTGGCCGATGCCGAGAGAGCGAAACTGGACCTGGAGTTGGCGGCCAAACGCTCAGCGGACATTTTGCGTGAAGCAAAGGAAAAGGTCAGCGAAATCGTGGCAAACGGTGAAAAGCGCGCCAGCGAGATTGTCGAAGCGGCCAAGGAACAGGCAAAGGTTGAAGGTGACCGCATCATTTCAGGAGCGAAAGCAGAAATCGATCAGGAGGTGTTCCGTGCGCGGGAATTGTTGCGCACCCAGGTATCGGCAATCGCACTGGCTGGTGCAAGCAAAATTCTCGGCCGTGAAATTGATGCCAAGGCGCACAATGATCTGCTTGATAAGCTCGTTTCGGAATTATAAATACCATGTCTGAAGCGATCACCACCGCAAGACCCTATGCCCAGGCGGCATTTGACGAAGCGCAACAGCTGGCGGATCTGAAAGGCTGGTCGGAAGCACTTGTTTCTCTGGCAGAGACAATCTGCCATCCTGAAGTTAGCTCGGCAATAACCAATCCCCGCGTTGCCCAAACGCAGCTCGAAAGCCTGATGGACGGTTTGATGGGCCGACAGGCATCGATTCAACAGCGCAACTTTGTCCGGATACTGGTGGACAATCAGCGTCTGCTCCTGCTTCCGGAAATTGTCGCCATCTTTGAGGCGCTGCGTGCCGAAGCGGAAAAAACCGTTAATGCGGTGGTTGAATCAGCGTTTGAATTGTCTGCTGCGCAGCAGGAAAAAATCAAAAACTCGCTGAAAGCGAGGATGGGCCGGGAAATAAAGCTGGTCTGTAAAGTAAACAAGGAATTGTTGGGTGGCGTGGTCATCCGCGCCGGAGACAAAGTGATCGACGGTTCTGCCCGCACCCGCCTAGGCGAGATGGCAAACGCGCTGGCCTGATAACAGATATATCAACGAGGAAATACAGATGAAGCTCAACCCATCCGAAATTAGCAATCTAATACGCAGCCGTATCGACAACTTCGAGGAACTGACCCAAGCGCGCACCGAAGGTACGGTCGTCAGCGTCACCGACGGTATCGTTCGGGTACACGGCCTTTCAGACGTGATGCAAGGTGAAATGCTGGAGTTCCCCGGCAACACTTTCGGACTTGCGCTTAACCTCGAGCGTGATTCTGTCGGCGCCGTTATTCTGGGTGAATACGAGCATATATCCGAGGGTGACACCGTCAAATGTACCGGCCGTATTCTGGAAGTGCCTGTAGGCCCCGAACTGTGCGGACGTGTTGTAAATGCGCTGGGCCAGCCCATCGACGGCAAGGGTCCGATCAACACCAAGATGACCGACAAGATTGAAAAAGTCGCGCCGGGTGTGATCGCGCGAAAGTCGGTCGACCAACCCGTGCAAACCGGTTTGAAGTCGATCGACTCCATGGTTCCGGTGGGTCGCGGGCAGCGCGAATTGATCATCGGTGATCGTCAAACCGGTAAAACCGCCGTTGCGGTAGACGCAATCATCAATCAAAAAGGCCAGAACATGACCTGCGTCTATGTTGCGGTCGGCCAAAAGGCCTCGACCGTGGTCAACGTGGTGCGCAAACTGGAAGAGCACGGCGCGCTTGGCTACACGATCGTGGTGGTTGCAACGGCATCCGATTCGGCCGCGATGCAATTCCTCGCGCCTTATGCCGGTTGCACCATGGGCGAATATTTCCGCGATCGCGGCGAAGACGCGCTGATCGTTTATGACGACTTGACCAAGCAAGCCTGGGCTTACCGCCAGATATCATTGCTGCTGCGCCGTCCGCCGGGTCGCGAAGCCTATCCCGGCGACGTGTTCTATCTGCACTCGCGCCTGCTGGAGCGTGCAGCGCGTGTGAATGCCGATTACGTGGAAGCCTTCACCAAGGGTGCAGTCAAGGGAAAGACCGGTTCGCTGACCGCTTTGCCCATCATCGAGACCCAGGCCGGGGACGTTTCCGCATTCGTTCCCACCAACGTGATTTCGATTACCGACGGACAAATATTTTTGGAAGCCGATTTGTTCAATGCCGGTATCCGTCCCGCGATCAACGCCGGTATCTCGGTGTCACGAGTGGGTGGTGCAGCGCAGACCAAAGTCATCAAGAAACTGGGTGGCGGTGTTCGTCTGGCACTGGCGCAATACCGCGAATTGGCAGCCTTCGCGCAATTCGCTTCAGACCTGGATGAGGCAACCCGCAAGCAGCTGGAACGCGGCCGCATGGTTACCGAATTGATGAAGCAGCTGCAATACGCGCCTTTGTCGGTTGCAGAAATGGCGGTAACGCTGTTTGCTGTCAACAAAGGCTACTTCGATGACGTGCCGGTTCCTAAAGCGCTTGCGTTCGAAGCAGTGCTGCACAATCACTTGAAATCCAGCAACAAAAGCCTGCTGGACACGATTGAATCAAGCAAGGACCTGTCCGCCGACAATGAAAAATTGCTGTCTGCAGCGATTGAAAAATTCAAAACGACAGCTGTTTACTAGGACGGGGTGAGAAATGGCCGGCAGTAAAGAGATACGCACCAAGATCAAGAGTGTGGAAAACACTCGCAAGATCACGCGCGCCATGGAAATGGTTGCCGCTGCCAAGATGCGTAAGGCACAGGATCGTATGCGTGCGGCACGTCCCTACGCCGAAAAAATCCGCGCCGTTGCGGCGCATCTGTCGCGCGCCAACCCGGAATACAAGCATCCATTTCTGGTGAAACGCGAAGGGATCAAGAATGTTGGACTGATCGTGGTGACTTCGGACAAAGGATTATGCGGCGGATTAAACACCAACGTATTGCGTCTTGCGATAAACCGCATGAAATCCTGGGAGAGTGAAGGAAAAGGCCTTCTGGTTTGCCCGATCGGGAACAAGGGATTGGGCTTCATGAATCGCATCGGCGCCAAGGTCAAGTCGCATCTGACGGGCCTGGGAGACACACCGCATGTCGAGACACTGATCGGTGCGGTAAAAGTGATGCTGGATGCCTACGTGGCCGGCGAGATCGACGCGATACATATCAGCTACAACCATTTCGTCAACACGATGAAACAGGAACCATGCGTAGAGCAATTGCTGCCGCTGGGCGGCGAGCAGATGGGAACTGCGGAAGGAAACTGGGATTACATCTACGAACCGGATGCCAAACCGGTGATTGATGCGCTGCTGGTGCGCTATATCGAGTCTCTGGTTTACCAATCGGTGGTCGAGAACATGGCGTCCGAACAAAGCTCGCGGATGGTGGCGATGAAAGCCGCATCGGATAACGCGAAAGATGTGATTGCCGATCTCAAGCTGGTATACAACAAGGCGCGCCAGGCGGCCATTACCCGCGAGATTTCTGAAATCGTAAGCGGCGCGGCGGCAGTTGGCTGATTAAATAATTTGCAGCAACAAATATTAATTTAGACGGGGTAACTCAAAAATGAGTGAGGGTAAAATGAGTCAAGGAAAGATTGTTCAGTGTATCGGTGCGGTGGTTGACATCGAATTTCCACGCGATCAAATGCCCAAGGTGTATGACGCGTTGACACTGCAGGCGGAATCCGGTTCGATTGCCGAGGAAGGCCTCACCTTCGAGGTTCAGCAACAACTCGGTGATGGTGTCGTGCGTACCATTGCGATGGGATCTTCGGATGGTCTGAAGCGCGGCATGCCGGTAATGAATACCCATAATCCGATCACCGTCCCGGTGGGTTTGGGCACATTGGGGCGCATCATGGACGTGCTGGGTCGGCCGATCGACGATGCCGGTCCGATTCAGTGCGAAGAAAGACGCCCGATCCATGCCAATCCGCCGAAATTCGATGAGTTGTCACCTTCGATCGATTTGCTGGAAACCGGCATCAAGGTGATCGATCTGGTGTGCCCGTTTGCCAAGGGCGGCAAGGTCGGCCTGTTCGGCGGTGCAGGCGTGGGCAAGACCGTGAACATGCTCGAATTGATCAACAACATCGCCAAGGAGCATGCCGGTCTGTCGGTGTTCGCCGGTGTGGGTGAGCGTACCCGCGAAGGTAACGATTTTTACCACGAGATGTCCGAAGCGGGCGTAATCAAGCTGGATAATCTGTCAGAATCCAAAGTGGCAATGGTGTTCGGCCAGATGAATGAACCGCCCGGTAACCGCTTGCGCGTGGCGTTGAGCGGTCTGACCATGGCCGAAAAATTCCGCGACGAAGGCCGCGACATCCTGTTCTTCGTTGATAATATCTACCGCTATACCCTGGCTGGAACCGAAGTTTCCGCGCTGCTGGGACGGATGCCATCCGCTGTGGGTTATCAACCGACACTGGCTGAAGAAATGGGCCGCCTGCAAGAGCGCATCACCTCGACCAAGGTCGGCTCGATCACTTCCGTGCAGGCTGTTTATGTTCCTGCGGATGACTTGACCGATCCGGCTCCGGCAACCACCTTCCTGCATCTGGATTCCACGGTTGTGTTGTCGCGCGACATCGCTTCGCTGGGTATCTACCCGGCGGTTGATCCGCTGGACTCAACTTCACGCCAGCTCGATCCGCTGGTGGTGGGTGAAGAGCATTACAACGTGGCGCGCAAAGTGCAATCCACACTGCAACGCTACAAGGAATTGCGCGATATCATCGCGATTCTCGGTATGGATGAATTGGCACCGGAAGACAAATTGGCTGTCGCCCGTGCGCGCAAGATTCAACGCTTTCTGTCGCAGCCATTCCACGTGGCAGAAGTGTTTACCGGCAGCCCGGGCAAGTATGTCACCCTGAAAGAAACCATCAAGGGATTCAAGGGCATTGTCGATGGTGAATACGACCATTTGCCGGAACAGGCTTTCTATATGGTCGGCGGCATCGAAGAAGCGGTTGAAAAAGCCAAGACACTGCAGTAGGAATGGGGACAACCATGGCAATGACCGTACATGTTGACGTCGTAAGCGCGGAAGCGTCGATTTTTTCAGGGCTGGCAGAAATGGTCGTGGTTCCCGGCGAGATGGGAGAATTGGGTATTTATCCGGGCCACACTGCGTTGCTGACCCGTATCAAACCCGGTTCAGTCAGGATCAAAAAGCCAGACCAGGAACAGCAAGAATTAATCTATGTATCAGGCGGTATGCTTGAGATACAGCCAGGGGTAGTCACCGTTCTGGCGGACACTGCAATTCGCGGGGCAGACCTGGATGAAGCGCGCGCGCAACAGACCAAACTGGATGCCGAGGAAGCAATGAAGAATCGCACCTCCGATATCGACTATGCACAGGCTCAGGCCGAACTGGCTGAAGCGATTGCGCAACTGGCGGCAATCAAACATTTGCGCAACCGTAACGGACATTAAGATCCGGGCTCGGGGAGAACAAAAAAGCAGCTTCGGCTGCTTTTTTGTTTATCTGCCCGTGGAATGGATTTCATGCCTACGCCAAACCAGCATGCGGTTATTGGACGGCATGGCAATATCGCGCCACAAATGCAAGCCATGCAATGCGGCAAGCTGGTTCACTGCTTCGAAATCACGCACGCCGCTGTTCGGATCGCGCGACTTGAGCCAGGCATCAAAGCGTGCGTTGCTTTCGGAAGTAAACTTTCCATCATAGTTGTATGGCCCATAGAGGCATACGTATCCGCCCGGCGCAATGACGCGGCCGATGTTCGCGAACATGCGCCCGACTTCCGGCCACGAAATGATGTGCACGGTATTGGCATTGAAAATCGCATCCACCTCTGTGATCGGCCAGCCCGCATCGCCCACGTCGATGGCCAGCGGTGTTAACACATTGGATAGGCGGGCTTCATCCAGCCATGCCTGGATGCCGGCAAGGTTATGCGCCAATTCGGAAGGTTGCCAGGTCAAATGAGGAAGCTCACGGCCAAAATACACGGCGTGCTGGCCGGTGCCGCTGGCGATCTCAAGCACACGCATGCGCTCGGCGAAGACCTCCTTTAGCACGGCCAGAATAGGTGCTTTGTTGTTTTCGCTGGATTCGGCGTAGGGTTTCATGGGTATGTTCCGGTATATTCGCGACCCATTGTAGAATATGCCATCACAGGTTAGAACCCCATGAATGCACCCACCCTGAAGATCATCGACAACCCTGCGGATATTGAAGCGGCCGATTGGGACGCGCTGGCGGGGAAAGACCCGTTTGTGTCGCATGCATATTTGTCCGCGTTGCATGGAAGTGGTTGTACCTCGGCGCAGTTCGGCTGGCAGGCGCAATATATTACCCTGTGGCAGCACGCGCGATTGCTGGCAGCAATGCCGCTTTATCTGAAGATGAACTCGTACGGGGAGCATGTGTTCGATTTTGCCTGGGCCGATGCTTATCATCGGCACGGTTTGCGTTATTACCCCAAGCTGGTGAGCACGGTGCCCTTCACGCCGGTAACCGGCAAACGGTTGCTGGTGGTGCCGGGTGAAGATGAAGACACGTTGCGTGGCTTGCTGCTCAGTTATGCTTTGCAATTTGCAAAAGAATCGCAAGTGTCCTCGCTGCATTGCCTGTTTCCTGATGAAGCGGATGCGCAGCTAATGCAGCAACAGGGGCTGATGCTGCGCCAGGACGTACAGTTCCATTGGCAGAACCCGGGCTATCGTGACTTTGACGATTTTCTCGCCACACTGAGCCGCGACAAGCGCAAGCGCATCAGGCAGGAACGGCGCAAGGTAAACGAGGCGGGCATTGAATTGCAGTGTATCACCGGGGATAACGCCAGCGCAGAGCAGTGGGATTTCTTTGCATCGTGTTATGCACATACCAGGCAGATACACCATTCTCCGCCTGCGCTGAATGATGAATTCTTCCGGCGTATCGGCACCACTTTGCCTCAACACACCCTGCTGGTGATCGCGACACGCGAAGGCCGCATGATCGCGAGTGCGCTGAATATTGTTACCAAAGATGTGCTGTACGGGCGTTCATGGGGGACCTTCGAATTTCACTCCGGCCTGCATTTCGAAGCTTGTTACTATCAGGCAATCGAGTTTTGCATCGCGCGCAACATCAAAACATTTGAAGGCGGCGCGCAGGGAGAACACAAACTGGCGCGTGGATTTCTGCCGGTAACGACCCGCTCTGCGCACTGGCTGGCGCATCCCGAGTTTTCGCGGGCGGTGGAAAACTATTTGCAGCAAGAGACCAGTGCCATATCGGAGTATGTGGACGAACTGAATCACAGGAGTCCGTTCAAGCAACATTCCTGATTGGCTGAGTCGCGTTCAGAACAATATTACCGAAAAGGTGGGTCGGAGCAGGGGGGCGTCCGGCTTTTCTGCAAGTTACCTGGCAAGCAGAATTCTCACAAGCCGTTCGATCAGTATCCAGACCGCGAGGAACAGCAGCCAGAAGGCAACCCCGATAACAAGGGCAAATACGATGCTCTGCGGGGTCAAATTAAAAGCGGGTGAAAATATTTCCCAGGTTGCACGCGCAATGAGCGGATCAGCCTTGGTCAGCATATAGACCAGCTGATGAAACAGGTCGGTGTTGAGCGCCACAAGCGCCTGCCTCAATTGTTCGGCTGAATCGACCATTCCCTGCAAGGCAGCGCCCTCGTCATGAAATGTCTGGTCTGCGCTGGCCAGATGATATTTGATCAGCTCCTGCAGGCTGCCATGATGAAATTGATTTGCGATCGCCTGAAACGGGGCGATATCCTGCAGCACCTGGTCGAGCCGGCCGCCAACGCGCTGCCGATACTGGGCGATAAAGCTCGGGATGCACCCGGCCGCGACGACACCGATCACCAGAATGATACGGTCCAGAATCCCCCGGATGAGAGCCATAATCGTCTGACTACCAAAAAAGTGTATTCACATGTGCATCGTGCCGTGAACCGGGTGAAATATCAAGGTCGAACTCGAAGGCAGAATCGGGGGAGTAGATACATTCAATACATCCGCACCATTCTTGCAGCCAATCGGGCTGAGAATAAACGCGGATTCGATTACTTTCCAAGCGAGCCTGGGCAGCCGCTTGCATCGCGACTAATACTTTAGCCGTTTCGCCGCTTTCCCTTATAATCGTGTTGTCCAAGAAAGACTAACATGACCCCGCTAAACATCGTCGTCCTTGCTGCCGGAAAAGGCACGCGCATGTACTCCGACAAGCCCAAGGTGCTGCACGCGCTGGCGGGCAGGCCGCTGCTGCAGCACGTGCTGGATAGCGCCACTGCGCTCCAGCCGCAGCAGGTTTGCGTGGTGTACGGGCATGGCGGCGAAGCGGTGCCCCAAGCCATGCAACAGTACCCGGCCCGGTTTGTCATCCAGGAGCCGCAGCTCGGCACCGGCCACGCGGTTCAACAGGCCATGCCGCACCTCGGCGATGAGGGCAACACACTGGTGCTGTATGGCGACGTGCCGCTGGTCCAGCACAATACCCTGCACCAGATGCGGCAGGCGGGCGATGGCCTGGTGTTGCTGACCGTGAATCTGCCCAACCCGACCGGCTACGGACGCATCGTGCGCGACGCACAGGGCGATGTGCAGCGCATCGTCGAGGAAAAAGATGCCACGCCCGAGCAGCGCGAGATTAGCGAAGTGAATACCGGCATCCTGCTCGCGCCGACGAAACTGTTGCGTGGCTGGCTGGGAAAATTACAGAACAAGAATTCGCAAGGTGAGTACTACCTCACCGACATCGTCAACATGGCGGTGCAACAAGGCGTTGCAGTGCATACCGTGCAGCCCGCGCACGAGTGGGAGATCCACGGCATAAACAGCAAGTCTCAGTTGATGGTGCTGGAGCGCACCTGGCAGTTGGTCGAGGCCTCGCGTTTGCTGGTGCAGGGGGTGACGCTGGCCGATGCCGCACGCATCGAGGTGCGCGGCAAGTTGAGTTGCGGCCGCGATGTCGAGATCGATGTCGGCTGTATCTTTGAGGGCAACGTGACCCTGGGCAACAACGTGCGGGTGGGTGCTTACAGCGTGATCAGAAATTCCAGCATCGCCACAGGCACGGAAATCGCGCCTTACAGCCATATCGACAGCAGTGAAGTAGGTGCTAACTGCCACATCGGTCCCTATGCGCGGCTGCGTCCCGGCACCAAGCTGCACGACGAGGTGCACATCGGCAATTTCGTCGAAGTCAAAAACAGCGAGATTGCGGCGAACAGCAAGGCCAATCATCTCAGCTACATCGGCGACAGCACGGTCGGCAGCCGCGTCAACATTGGCGCGGGTACCATCACCTGCAATTATGACGGCGCGAACAAGCATCGAACCATCATCCAAGATGATGTGTTCATCGGCTCGGATACACAACTGGTCGCCCCGGTGACGGTGGGCAAGGGCGCGACGATCGCCGCCGGCACCACGGTGTGGAAAGATGCCCCTGCCGGCGAATTGACAATGAACGACAAAAAACAATCGACCAGGCCGGGCTGGAAGCGCCCCCGGAAAGAAAAATGAAAGAAAAATGCCGGGAAGAAAAATGAAAGTGAAGAAATAACATGTGTGGAATCGTAGGCGCCGTGGCGCAGCGCAATGTCGTGCCTGTCTTGCTCGAGGGGTTGCAACGCCTGGAATATCGCGGCTACGACTCGGCAGGTCTGGTGGTGGTTCATGACGGGCAGCTTGAACGCGTGCGCAGTATCGGGCGGGTCGCCGACCTGAGCTACCAATGCGCGGCCACCGATGGCTTGATCGGCATCGCGCATACCCGCTGGGCTACGCACGGCGTGCCCAGCGAACGCAATGCCCATCCGCATGTCAGCAAAAATCTGATCGCCGTGGTGCATAACGGCATCATTGAAAACTACGAGACATTGCGTACCCGCCTGACCGCCGGGGGATATGAATTCACCTCGGATACCGACTCCGAAGTCATCGCTCACTTGATCCACAGCCACTACGCCCGCGGGAATTCCCTGCTGGCAGCAACGCAGGAATCGCTTGCCGAACTAGTGGGCGCTTACGCCATAGGCGTCATCGCGGCGGACAATCCCGACCAGCTGATTTGCGCGCGGCGCGGCAGTCCGCTGTTGCTGGGCGTGGGCATCGGGGAACATTTCGTTGCATCGGACGTGTCCGCGCTGTTGCCCGTGACGCGCAAAATCGTCTATCTCGAGGAAGGCGATGTGGTTGAGCTGGGGCGTCTCAATTTTCAGATCTACAATGCTCAGGGTAAACGCGTGGAACGCGCGGTTCAAATCAGCGAAATGAGCAACGAGAGTGTGCAGCTGGGCCGGTATCGCCACTACATGCAGAAGGAGATACACGAACAACCGCAGGCACTGGCGGACACACTCGAATCGGTTTGCAACAGCCAGTCGCTGGTGCCCGGCATTTTCGGCGCGGAAGCAGCGGCGACGTTTGCCGGCATCGACAGTATTTTGATTCTGGCGTGCGGGACCAGCTATCACGCCGGGCTGGTAGCACGCTACTGGCTGGAAGAGATATCCGGCATCCGCTGTACCGTGGAAGTCGCCAGCGAGTATCGCTATCGCGTCAGCGTCGCCAACCCGAAAACGCTGGTGGTGGTCATCTCGCAATCCGGCGAGACTGCCGACACCCAGGCCGCGCTGAACCATGCCAAAGCGCAAGGCCAAACCGATACACTGGCGATCTGCAACGTGGCGGAAAGCGCACTGGTCAGGCTGTGCAAGCTGCGATTCCTGACGCGTGCCGGACCGGAAATCGGTGTGGCTTCAACCAAGGCCTTTACCACGCAGCTTGCCGGGCTGTTCCTTTTGACACTGGTACTCGCCAAGCAGCGCGGTCGATTGAGCGCAGACCGGGAGCAAAAACATCTGCACGAGTTGCGCCACCTGCCCGCAGCGGTGCAAAAGGTGCTGGATATGGAACCGCAAATCGCCAAGCTCGCCGAACGGTTCGCCAACAAACATCACGCATTGTTCCTGGGGCGCGGACTGCACTATCCCATTGCACTGGAAGGCGCGCTCAAGCTCAAGGAAATTTCCTATATCCACGCCGAAGCCTATCCCGCCGGCGAGTTGAAGCACGGTCCGCTGGCGCTGGTGGACAAGGACATGCCGGTAATCTCGGTTGCGCCGAACGATGCGCTGCTGGAAAAACTGAAATCCAATCTGCAGGAAGTACGCGCGCGCGGCGGCGAGCTGTATGTGTTCGCCGATGCGCATACCCATATCAGCGAGGCGGACGGCATACATATCATGCAGATGCCCGAGCACGCGGGATATTTAAGCCCGATTTTGCACACTATTCCGTTGCAGTTGCTGGCCTATTATGTTGCGCTGCAAAAAGGCACCGATGTGGACAAGCCGCGCAATCTTGCAAAGTCGGTCACGGTCGAGTGATTGACTTTGCGCGCGACTTGCGGCGCAGACTAACTAGCGCAGCAAGTTAAGTCCCGAAGGGACGGTCGAAGCCACAAACCCAGAAATCTCGCAAAGTCTGTGACCGTCGAATAATGCAACCTATCTGCAGTGCGAAAGTTCCAGCAGTTCATTATTCCTAAAAAAATGAAGTGGTAAAAAAAGCGCAGCCCCGACCTGAAGCGGGATAACCCGGAGCAGGTAGGGGCTGCGCGGTACAGGGCTTTTAAGACCTACCCTCTGACATCAAGCAAGGTCGAAGCGGTCCAGATTCATCACCTTGTTCCATGCCGCCACAAAGTCATGCACGAACTTCTGCTGCGCATCGCTGCATGCATAGACTTCCGCGATCGTCCGGAGCTGCGAGTTCGAGCCGAACACGAGATCGACGATGGTGCCTGTCCATCTGGGCTTGCCCGTCGTCCCATCGCTACCTTCCAGCACGCCTTCGGATTTGGCGGACTTCTGCCACTTCGTGTTCATGTCGAGCAGGTTCACGAAGAAATCATTGCTCAATGTTTCCGGCCGCTTGGTGAAGACACCGTGCCTGGACTGGCCGCCGTTCGCATTCAGCGCGCGCATCCCGCCGATCAGAACCGTCATCTCGGGCGCGGTCAGCGTCATTAACTGCGCCTTGTCGATCAGCAGTTCGGCTTCCGATCCCTCGCATCCCTTGCGAACGTAGTTGCGGAAGCCGTCCGCGATCGGCTCCAGGACGGCGAATGCGTCCACATCGGTCTGCTCCTGCGACGCATCCATGCGGCCCGGCGAGAACGGAACCTTCACGTTGACACCGGCCTTATTCGCCGCTGCCTCGACGGCTGCGCAGCCGCCCAGCACGATCAGGTCGGCGAGCGAAACCTTCTTGCCGCCCTTGGCATTCTTGTTGAAGTCGGCTTGGATGCCCTCGAGCGTCTTCAGCACCTTTGCGAGCTGCGCCGGTTGGTTGACTTCCCAGTCCTTCTGCGGCGCGAGCCGGATGCGCGCGCCGTTGGCGCCGCCGCGCTTGTCGGAACCGCGGAAGGTGGACGCCGACGCCCAGGCGGTCGATACGAGTTGCGCCACTGACAGCTTCGAGGCGAGGATCTTGGCCTTGAGATCGGCAATGTCCTTCGCAGCAATCAATTTATGGTCGACCGCCGGAATGGGGTCCTGCCAGATCAGCTCTTCCTTCGGCACTTCCGGTCCCAAGTAGCGGGCGCGCGGGCCCATGTCGCGGTGCGTCAGCTTGAACCAGGCACGCGCAAAGGCATCGGCAAAGGCCTGCGGGTCGTCGAGGAACCGGTGCGAGATCTTGCCGAATTCCGGGTCGAAGCGCAGCGTCAGGTCGGTGGTCAGCATGGACGGCTTGTGTTTCTTCTTCGGATCGTGCGCGTCGGGAACGATATCCGGCGCGTTTTTGGCCACCCATTGCTTGGCGCCTGCGGGCGACTTGGTCAGCTCCCATTCGTAATTGAACAGGTTCTCGAGGAAGTTGTTGCTCCACTGCGCCGGGGTCTTGGTCCAGGTCACTTCAAGACCACTGGAGATCGTGTCCCCGCCGTGCCCCGTGCCGTAGTCGCTGATCCAGCCCAGGCCCTGCGCTTCCACCGGCGCGGCTTCCGGTTCCGGTCCCTTGTGCGATTCGGGAACGGCGCCATGGCACTTGCCGAAGGTATGGCCGCCTGCGATCAGGGCGACGGTCTCCTCGTCGTTCATCGCCATGCGCCCGAAAGTAGCACGGATGTCCTTGGCGGCGGCCATGTAGTCGCCGCTGGCGTTCGGGCCTTCCGGGTTGACATAAATAAGGCCCATGTGGGTCGCGCCAAACGGTGGCTGAAGATCGCGGTCGCCGCTAAAGCGCATGTCGGCGGCCAGCCAGGAGAGCTCGTCACCCCAGTTCACGTCCTCGTCGGGCTCCCAGACGTCCGCACGGCCGCCACCGAAGCCGAAGGTCCTGAAGCCCATAGCCTCCAGCGCGACGTTGCCGGTGAGAATGATCAGGTCGGCCCAGGAGATGGCCGCGCCGTACTTCTGCTTGATCGGCCACAGCAGGCGGCGTGCCTTGTCGAGGTTGACGTTGTCGGGCCAGCTGTTGAGTGGGGCGAATCGCTGCTGGCCGCGACCTGCGCCTCCGCGGCCGTCATCGATGCGGTAGGTTCCGGCGGCGTGCCAGGCCATGCGGATGAAGAACGGCCCATAGTGGCCGAAGTCCGCCGGCCACCAGTCCTGCGAGTCGGTCATCAGCTTGACCAGGTCCTTCTTCAGCGCCTTGTAGTCGATGCTCTTGAATTCCTTCGCGTAGTCGAACTCATCGCCCATCGGGTCGGACTTCGCGGAATGCTGGTGCAGCAGCTCCAGCCGCAGCCGGTTCGGCCACCAGTCCTGGTTCGTCCTGCCGACGCCGGCGACGTGGTTGAATGGGCACTTCGCTTCGCTTGTCATGTCTATCTCCTTCGCTTGGATAAATTGATGCTGGCTTGAATTGCTGGATCAGCATAGAGTGCGAGTAGTAATTTATCAAATTGGTTCTATATATTTTATTGATAAGTTTTATCTATGATGTGGATTGTTTGTAAGCACGAAAACATCTTCGTGGCTGGTCAAGCCAGGCCAATGCGGGTGGGGGGAACTTCAATCCGGCTGACATTGCCAGGCAAGCATTGGTTGGCAACCACGGTTACGGTTGAATGAACCGATTTTTCAGGCTATGTAGAAATGAAAGACTATCCAGGAAACAACACACAGCAACGTCAGACTGATCAAAGTAAGCAGAATGTTGTAACGGTGCTGCTGCTCAAGTATTTTTTGTAGCATCTCATCGTTGCGGACGTTGTTGTCGTTGCTCAGATAGCGATGCAGCAGGCGCGGTAACTGAGGGAGCACGGTGGCGTAATTTGGCGCTTCAGCACGCAGTGATTTGAGCAAGCCGCGCCAGCCCACCTGTTCGCTCATCCAGCGTTCCAGCCACGGTTTGGCGGTTTTCCACAAATCCAGCTCGGGATCAAGTTGCAGCCCCAGCCCCTCGATATTAAGCAGCGTCTTTTGCAACAAAACCAATTGCGGTTGCACTTCGATGCCGAAACGGCGCGAAGTCTGGAACAGTCGCAGCAGCACGCGCCCGAATGAAACCTCGCGCAGCGGCTTGTCGAAGATCGGCTCGCACACCGCGCGTATAGCTGCTTCAAGTTCATCCACACGGGTTGCGATGGGTGCCCAGCCCGATTCAATGTGCACTTCGGCAACACGTTTGTAATCGCGGCGAAAAAAAGCGATGAAATTTTGCGCGAGATAATGCTTGTCGATGTCGGTCAGCGTGCCCATGATGCCGAAATCCAGCGCGATGTATTGACCGTTCGCCGCGACCTGGACATTGCCGGGATGCATGTCGGCGTGAAAAAAACCATCGCGAAACACTTGCGTATAAAAGATCTCCACCCCGTTTCTGGCCAGCCTGG
>Ga0307377_10001843_pt1 | contig 25926 bp, 28 predicted proteins | sample TR3MG_FD_202535 | JGI IMG/M metagenome (GOLD analysis project Ga0307377, IMG submission 202535) | Soil microbial communities from Risofladan, Vaasa, Finland - TR-3 | ecosystem: Environmental > Terrestrial > Soil > Coastal area > Acid sulfate soil | place: Finland: Risofladan, Vaasa | collected... | reverse complement strand
TCGAGCGGACCACAAGGTCATAAACTGCAGCTTCTGCCGGCGATAGGTCCGACGACGGAATGGCAAGCGCAATAAGCGCATGATGATCAACAAGCTCCTCGTCACAGAATATCCTCCGCTCACTAACCTCAGGCATTTTGGAAGCGCCGAAGTAGGCGGGAAACTGCGTGGAAAGAAGGTGCACCGCCTGGCTGAAGAGTGCGTGAGCCGATCGGGGAAGGACCCTCGAGGGAGTGCGCGGGTAGGAGAGGCACTTGTACTTTTCATACAGGCTCTGGGCGGCAGCAAGGGTTTGGGAGGCGGTGAGCCTCAAGCGCTTGTTTGCATCCTGTTGCAGCGCACTCAAGTTGTACAGTCTCGGTGCAGACTCTTTTTTCTCATTCCGCTCGCAGGTGATGACTTTCCCTGTCACCGGAACGCCGGCGAATCTCTTGCTGATTTCGTCCAGTCGCACCCTATCGGGGAACAGCGAAGACTTACCTTCGGTAAAGATTACCCGGAATCCTTTGTCTGCCTTCCTCGCGGTAAGTGAGAGCTCAAAGCGGTCAACCGGATGGAAGTTCCTTATTTGCTCATCCCGCTCTGCGATGAACCGCAGGACTGCAGTCTGCACGCGGCCGAAGGGAAATGTTGCATCCATCTTGAGTGACAGAAGGCGGGTGAAATTGTAGCCGCAGATCCAGTCTGCGAACTGCCTGGCAACTCCCGCCTGGTAGAGGGGATCGAATGCCGATATGGGTTTCAGTTCTCCGACGTTGCGCTTTATCACTTCAGGCGTGAGGGCTTCAGAGGACCAGAACCGTAACACCTGAGAGAAATCGGTAAGGCCTGCATGCCGCAAGACCGTTCGCGCGATAAGCTCACCCTCGCGGCCTGCGTCTGTTGCAACGATGATCCGCGCTGGCTTCTGCGCGAGAAGCCTTCCGATAATGGCAAGCTGCGCCTTTGTCTTGTCCTTTGGCTTGTAGCGAAACTTCTCAGGTATTATGGGAAGGGCCTCAAGTGCCCACTTCTTGTATTCCGGTGCATAGTCTTCCGGCTCATACAGTTCAAGGAGGTGTCCGATGCACCAGGTGATCACGGTGTCTCCCACAACGTAGTAGCCTTTCTCACGGGTTGCGCCGAAGGCTTTCGCGAAGTCCCCTGCGACAGAGGGTTTTTCAGTGAGTATCAAGGTGTTCATTGCGAATCCTCATAAGATGCCTGCGCACAAGATGTTCGTTCACGCTCTTCTCCCTGACTGCAACAAGGAGCGCCTGGAAAAAATCATCATCAAGAAGGGGAACAAGATCAGGGTGTTCATTCCTGATGGCAGTCAGAAGTGTGCGAACCCGGTTCGTTTGCCTGCCTGCTGCAAGCTTCACGTGCCGCTCGAGTTTCCCGTTTTTCAGCGAGAAGATATGAGCCGACGACTTTGCATCTTTCTGGTAGACGAAGAGGTACCTGCGCCCTTTCGCGCCGGCGCTTATCGCGTACCAGGGCACATGCGGTTTGGGGGTAATCATTTCGCACTCCATGTCAGAAGCGGCTCCACCGGCTGCAAAGAATCCTCAGGCACCGGACCGAAGTAGCGGCTGTCGAAGCTGCGAGGATCCTCGCCAAGCACAATTGCACGGTGAGGTTGAACAATCCCTGAGTAGGTTCGTCCGATCCGAACGACCCGTGGAGCAACGAGTCTCCCTGAAACCGAAAGTCCCGCCAGGTCGATGTTCACCTGGGCACCCGAGCCGTAGGCATAGTGTTTGAGAAGGATAGGCGGCAGATGAAGACCGAAGGACCGAACGCGGTCTGAGGCGAACACCACATCGTCTCCCTGATGCGCCGGCCGGTCGAGTGCGAGGTACACTCCGAGTGGCATCGAGTGAGTGAAGTTGGTGTAGAGGACGGGGTGAGCGATGAAAGTCCCTACCGCCGCGAGGAGAAGTATCGAGGCTGCACAGGGAATCATTTTCAACTGCACGATCGTAGCTCTCATTCTGATCCTCTATTGCATCAATCTCGGAGGCTGCAGGAGGTTGTAGTACTGAGTCTGCAGTTTGAGAGTTTCCATGTAGTTGTTATTCGACGTGTCGTATTCGACAAACGCCCATATGGTGCTCCCTGCAGCAAGTGTGCCCAGGATCGCAGAGATCACGGTCCCTATGGTTGCAGCGTGTGGATCCATGAGGTTAAGCGAGTTTAGGGTGTTGAAGGTGGTCGCACCGATTGCCCCTGCGGCGGCCGTTGATACAGAGGCTATCATCCAGGCCTGGTCAGCCTTGCGCTGTGCGTAGTACCTGTTGAGCTGCGCGGTGAACGGGTCTGATGTCGGTGTTGGAACAAAGGTCGAACAACCTGATAACACCAGGGTCAGTGCAACTGCGATCACTTTCACTGCCACGACTGAAGAACTTCTCATTATTCGCTCCTTACTGATTTGGCACGGTCAGACTGCGAAACAGGGAAAAGAGATAATCCGATATCGTTTTTGATCTGGAGCAACCGCTCGATCACTAGAAGGCGAAATGCGGAATCAGGCACAAGGACCTGGTCCTCATCAAGCAGTGACGGGAGGTCTCGGTAGATCTCGGTGATCAAGTCTTCTATTCGATGAAGGGCGTCAGACAGTGGTTCTCGCAAGATCATGGGACACCTTCCTCACTGCGCCGAGACATACAAGGTCCGGGTGGTGCCGTCTTCGGCCCGACAATTAATCGCAGCAAGAGCTCCTGATAGATGAGCGGTTGTCGGTCCGAAGTTCAGTGTCACTACGTTGTCAGTGACATTCGTGGTGACAGGAGCGGAGGCTATGTCCTGCAGTCCTGTCACCGAGAGTATTGAGATAGCAAGGGGAATGTTTACCGTAATCTGAGTTGGAACCTCGTATCCGAGAGAGCTGTAGTACCGGGTGATATCAACCTGAGCCGTGCCACTGAGGCTGTAATGATACAGTTGTAGCTGCCCGGCCCACTCGTAGGAGGTTCCGCCGATAGAGTACGGCTCTCCCACAGTTCCCTGGCCCGCGGCTGAAAGCGCTGAATAACTGGCTGAAAGCGGGACGACTAAAGATGTGGGAACACCCAGCGTATGGAGTGTGGACGCGATACTTCCAGAGCCCAGATTGAGTCCGCTCGCATTACTTACAGAAATGGAATTGCTCGAGTTCGTGTAATTCGTGTAGCCAAGATTTGTGTACCCGTAACAAGTGGCACAGAAGAACACCGTGCTTGGGGTTGTGGAATTGGAGGTCGTATACACGCCTGCGGGACTCGTGAAATGAATCGGCCCGGAGTTCATCCAGCTGTTGTACCAGCCTGAATCCATCCCTGAGGTTGAGTCTGTGTAGCCGTACGCATAGGAAGCTGTGCCGTTGGCCGATGAGGCACCGATCCAGGAAGATTTTGTTCGCACCACGTCGACCGTGTAGGTGTCTGTTGTGGTTCCATCGGCACTTCTGACCGTGATCGTATACGGGGCGGCGGCTCCTCCTATGGCAGAGGATGCTCCTGTTACTGTGGCGTTGTAGGGCGTCTGGACGGTGGAGAACCCAATGTTCCGGGAGAGAATCGTTTGTGTCTGCGACGCGTAATAGGGCGCAAATGAGGCAAAGCTGTCGGTGTTCAGAGTCAGCGTATAGGTGTTCGAAGTCCCATCAAAGGTGAGACTGTAATTCGAGGATGGCAGGTTCACCTTGGCGCCGCCTGCGTCATAGTAAAACGGTGAGGCAAGCTTCAGAAACGCAAGGCTTGCAGCGTTACTCCCCACATGCAGCGTGTAGTCGGTGATTGCAGCAGTCGCAGTCTGGGTGAGCACGAGGTGCATGCCGTCAGTGAAGGCGTACGAGGCGGCAGGGGAAATCGTGTACCCGGGTGCAAGGCTTACTGTCGGGGTGAGGAGGGTTCCCGCCTGTACGACCGCTGAGGGCAAAGTGATGTAGATGTTTGAACCGTTCACCAGCGCCGTCGCATTAGTCGACAGTGACGGATTCAATGCAGAGGTGACAACGAAGCTGTTCACCAGTGACGCGCTTCCTGCATACAGCTGATTCGGGGTGGCGTTTACATGCAGCGTGTAGTTGTAGTTCTCGCCTGTGGAATCGTTTTTCACCGCAAGGATGAGACCGTCAGTCGGGACGTAGCTTCCGGTCGGACTGACAAGCGAGTAGCCTGAGACTGCGGTGACAGTGGGCGTGAGTGCGGTCTTGCCGGCAACGACTGCATACGGAAGGGTGAGGTAGATATCGGTGCCTGAGACGATCGCAGCAGCATCCGAGCTTAAGGAGGCATTCAATGCCGCTTTTTCGATGAAGGAGGAAATAGCGCTGAACGCGGTGGGGTTTGGTGCACTCTGCGGCGTGATCGCAAGATGAAGAGTGTAGGCGTCAACCTGATTGTTTGAGCTTTTGACCGCCGAGATATTCATCCCGTTTGTCAGTGAAAATGGAGCTGCAGGTTTCAGCTCAAAACCGGGGGCAAGTGTCAGCGTCGGAGTCACCGGAGTTTCAGACTGATAGAGGCTATAGGGAATTGTAAGGTAGATGTCAGAGCCAGATATGGTGGCGTTGATGGCGCTTGTGATGATGCCGGGGTTTTTCGCAGCAGTGATTGAAAAACCCTGGATCGCTTGAGTCGGTGAGAGCCCGAGCAGTTTGCCGATGCTGCAGGAACCAAGAAAGGTTGAGAGACTAAGCGCTGCAGCCAAAAGAAGCGCTCCTTTGGTTGTAATTTTGAATGTCTGCATAGCGTACTCCTTCAATCGTTTTCGCCTCATCATGGAATTGTCGATGTGGACACCGCCACATGCAGTGTGTAGGAGGTCGTGGTCATTGTTTGCGAGTTCACCAGTGCCAGGGTCATGCCGTCTATCGGGACATAGCTTCCTGACGGGGTGATCGTGTAGTGGGATTCAAGTGCCACAGTCGGGGTCAAAGGCTGCTGAGTTTCGAGCGCTGCATAGGGAAGTGTGATGTACACATCAAGGCCGCTTACTGCAGCCTGGATGTCCGAACTCAGACTCGAGTTCAGCGCCGCGGTGTAGGTGAAAGTCTGTAACGGCGGGAGCGCAGGCGAGGTTGCAGGATCTGCTGCAACATGCAGGGTGTACTGCGTGAGGGCCGATGTCGCGGTATTGGTGACATTCAGCGTCATCCCGTCTACCGGAGTGTAGGAGCCGGCAGGTGATATGGTGTAGCCAGACTGTAGCCCCACAGTCGGGGTCACGGCGAGCCCCGAGGTGATCAGCGAATACGGAAGGGTCAGGTACACGCCGTTACCGTAGATGACAGCATGATAGTCCTGCGGGAGTGAGCTGTTTTGTGCCTGGTCGGCAGAGTATGATTGCAGCGGCGGCGTTGTCGTAAGTGTGGCAGGATCCACCCCGGTATTGACCGTGTAGGTGTACTTTGTGCCGTCTTTGGTCACGACAAGATTCATTCCGTCTTTCACGACATAGGACCCAGAAGGGCTCACTGTGGCGTTTGATGTAAGCGCGACTGTAGGGGTGATCGCGGCGCCGTCTACCGCGTACAGGTAGGGAAGCACGAGGTTGATTTCGGTGCCGTTTATGGCCGCAGTGATGTCTGATGAAAGACCCGGATTGTCTTTGGCCTTCAAGACAAAGCCTGTAATGTACTGGCTGTTCTTTCCGAAAATCGTCGACAGGTCGCAGGAGAAAAGAGTCAGGCAAAGTGCCGTCGTGAATGCTGCTGCAAGGAGAAAAGTTTTCATGGCGTGCCTCCTGGAAAGGAGACTCCGCTATAGGCGGGCAAAAGAATGTCCTTGTTCACAATCACGGTCGCTGAATATCCTGCGCGGATTGTGATCGTGGGCTGCTGGTTGATGAGTTTTGTTGCGTACTGCTGGACTACCTGCTGGATCTCGTTTCCTGCAGCCTGCGAGGTACTGCCGTTTGCAATCACCGCAGAGGCGATTGAGCCCAGGAAGCTTGCGGTACTCAAGGCACTTAAGGCGATGTCCTGTCCGATGTTAAACACCGTGGCAAGCGTTATGCCGCCCACAAGCTGTCTTAAGTGATAGTCCACCTGGTCAGAGAATCCTGCCTTTCCTGAGGTGTCAGCTCCGCTCATTCCCCGTAGCTCGATCGACACCCCATCAGGACGGATCAGTCTGTTCCAGGCGACAAGAAGCCGGTTCTGTCCAAAGGAGACCGAGTTGTCATAGCTTCCGATGAGCCTGCTTCCTCCGGGTATAAGGAGCGTGGATCCAGTTATTGAGTCATACACATTCTGGTTGACCTGGGCGATGATCGTTCCCGGATTATCGCTATTGATACCGGTGACCATCGTGATCGGGATCACGGTTCCTGCCATCACCTCGTGTGTCGGGTCAACCGGACTGAGCGCAGAGTTATCAAGGTATGCTCCGTAGTCAGCGGTTTGGGAGGAGAGAAACTGTTTCTTTTCAGCTGCCTGGTTCTGTTTCTGGTAGGCGGTGTCAGTGGCAGATGTCCCCTGCGCCGTCGGCGCTTGATGCGACCGAGGCACCACAGGTGAAGTCTGAATCGTATACAGGATCGGAGCGCTTGCAGCGGTATCGCTGGGGCCTGAAGCTCCTCCGGCTGATCGACCACCGCCTCCGGTCGGGAAGAGCATCAGAGGCTGGTACGGTGCAGATTGTGTTCCTCCCTGCACAGACTCTTGCTGTACGGTCTTTACCGAAGTGCTTCCTGCAGGTTCTGCATAGGATTTGTATGCAGGAATCTGGTCCCCCACCTGATGTACCGGAGCCTGAGCGGGAATCGCCGCGGTGTCAGGGAGGCTCTTCGCCTCATGGTGGAAGTAGGAGTCTACAGGTGCTGTGAGTACCCCAGGGGGCTCTGCGGAGAACTCCTGTGCGACAGAGGCGGCTTGCGCCTTTTTCGGGTGATAACCGGAATTGGCAAACCCGATCACCACCCCGACAAACACAAGGGTGCCGGCGCCAAACAGGATGAGAAGAAGCTTTGTACGGCTGAACGGATTTCGTGCTCCGATGAGGTACCGGCCCGGATCCTCTTTTGTGCCTGCCGCGTTGCTCGCGCTGGCAGTGTCGGAATTGTTTTCATCACTCATGGGTTCTACCTGTCAGTCCGCAGGATCGTGATGACATTCCCGTCGTTTGCAGAAAGCACGAGCTCCGCGTGGTTCAGCACCGAGTCAACGATGTAGTAGGTGCCCTGCACGTGATAGTTAAGGAGTGTCCGTGCTCCGTGGGCGTCCACAGAAAAGAGCACTGGAGCGTACGCGGCACGGTCTGCACTCGGGAAATCGATGTAGGTGCGCCTTCCGTCATTGAATACGTGAGAAGGCGCCCAGGCGGGAAGATCAAGGGTGTGGGGAATGATCCGGTAGTTGAAATCAAGATCGGTGACCGATCCATAGGTGGGAATCTGAGCCGCCTCGACACGCTGTGCCTGCGTTATCATCCTCGCCTGTTCAAACGGGTAGCGAAAACTCACCAGTGGCATATAGGTTGTCTGGAAGGCGTACACCGAAAACGTGTAGGTCCTTTTGTCGGTGGGAATGACAAGGCTTGTTTGCTTGCCTGAGTACACCGGTTTCAGGAGCACGTGCTCAATCTGCTTCCCGCCGCTCTTGCTGTAGCTTGTGGCAAGGATGAAGTCCGCGGTGTCCCCTGATGCGGGCGCTGAAGTGAGGGTCTCCCCTGGTTCAAGCTCTATGTCTGTAAGCTCATACGGTGCTGTGAAAAGCTCATACACCTGGTTTGGGACGTAGTTGTATACGACGGCTCCCCCCTGGTAGTCCTCTCGTGTTGGGTGTACGACAAGCTCGCTATTCACCGATGCCACCTCCTGCCGCGCGCTATTCGTGTCCTTCGCATTGTTAGGAACCGTTCCTGAGGTCTCTTTCGGGATCAGGAACTGAAGGACTTTTACCGGTGTCGCAGGCCCTGCGGTCGCAGCTGGAGAATGGGCGTTGTTTGCCGTATCAGCGTGCTGAGGCAGGATCCCGGTCTTGCCGCCAGGATAGGTGACCGAGGCTGTCCCGCCCTGGGGGAAAGAGACCGCAACCGGTGACTGGGTTGCGCATGAGCTTAAGGAGACAACAAGGACAACAGTTGCACCCATGAGCTGCAAAAAACCTCGGTGAGCAGTGAGGAAAATCATTGTCCGCTCCTGATCTTCGTGATGAAGTAACTGGTGAAATACAAACCGAACGGATTCTTCTCCGCTTCCTGGTCTGAAGTGGGCATTCTTTGTGCATAGGAGAACGTCCCTGCCCAGGGCGTAGTTGATTTCAGTTCTCCCTGGTTGCGGGTTTCCTCCACCCATTCGGCGCGCCAGGTGTGCTGGTCGATCTTCTGAAAAAGAGTGAACCGAAGATCAGTCGTTGCTCCTTTTGCGCTCAGTCCAAAGGGATTGGTCTTTGCAATGAATGCTGTCACCTGCCGCTGTGCGGAAAGGGTCGCGATCGAGTAAAGGTCAAGCAGGTTGTCACGGAGCACCACAGGATCTGAGGATACAGACCGCAGGTGTGAGACAAACCGGATGATGTAGTTGCGGACTACAGCGTCAGTCACCGTGAGGGGTGAAGCCTGCATCACGCCCTTGAAGGAAATCTCACCACCTTTGAGCTCTACGACGTATGGGACAAGCTTTGGCTTCTGCAGGTAGCTTCCGGCCCAGAAGATCACAAAGAAGAGCGTTGTCATGGCAATGAGAGCAAGGGCCCGCCAGGTAGAAAGGAGTCGCAGGTTTTTATCAAGCCTGTAGTCCCACTCCCGCTGCGCGCGGCGGAACTTTTCATGCTCTGTAGGTTCGGTGGATTTTCGTTTTCCAAACACTCTTTTTCTCCTCTTCTAGTTTTTGCTCAGGAAGAACGAGGACTGGACCGCGGCCGCCGCAGGTTCTTTTCCTGGTGCCGGAACCGCTTTCTGACTGAGACTTGCCGCCCCCTGTCGGACGGTAACTTGAGGCCGCTCAGGAGCTCGTCCTGACTCGATGGCTGAAGGAGTGCCTCCTGAAGATCCAGAGATTGATCCGGCGGAGCTTTGCGTCGGGATAAACTGGGAACCCACCGAGTAGGACACGTTTGGTGTAGATGCCGGGGCAGCCTGTTGTCGTGAGGGCGCCGAACTTGAGGAGCCGGCGTTTGGCGAGGGGGCACTCTGGTTTTGTGAGTTTCCCGAGCTTCGCGTTATTCCGCGCAGGCCTCCTGCGATCCCGCCTACGATCATCCCCAGGCCCATGTTCTGAGCGTAGGTTGAAGCGTTGAATGCAGGGCTTCCGGTAAGAAGGCTTGTCGCAAGCGAGGGCGCCTGGAGTGAGAGAAAAAGGAGGAGTGAGCAGGCGCCAAGCAGTGCAAGCACATTCGGGAAGAGCACGGTCTGCCCGTTCGGGTGAAAGAAACTCTGGTTTGAGGGCATCGCGATGAGAGTGCCAAGAATGCCGATGCCCAGGGTGATAATGAAGGTGATGATACCGACTTTGATCGCCTGCCCGATCACCGCTCCAAAGGCCCGGGTACCCAGAAACCGCACCGGCTTCCAGGCGATGAAAGGAAGGATGATCATCGCAAAAAGGATCATCAGATGAAACTCGATCTGGGCGAGGGCCATCTGCACCGCGAGGATCACAAAGATAAGGTCAAACAGGAGCTCCACAAGAGTTCCTTCAAGCTCCATCCCCAGGGCCCGCATGTCAAAGACCCCTTTCAGGTTTGCAAGCAATCCGTTGCCGGACCCTGTGATGCTGTTGATCGCCTTGGTGTAGACATTCACGATGTAGTTATCACCCCAGGTGACGATATCTCCGGGAGAGTTTGCAAACTGCGACACATCCACCTGTGGCGATATGAGCCCGAGGATCTTCGTCAGTGACTGCGCGAATAGCTCACTCCAGTAGGGGAAGTTGCGCACGATGAGCACCATTGCTCCCATCATGAGAACCCGCTCGAGGATTGCCCCGATACTGGCGGACTTTCCGAATGCAATCTCAAAACCGAAGAACGCAATTTCGAGTGTCAAAAGTGCGTACAGAAGGTCATTCACATAAGGAGCTGCAGCAAGCATCGCAGCATCGATGTCAGTGAAGAAAAGCGTGAGAATGTCATGGAGCATCGGGGGACACCTCAAACAGCTGCATCTGTCGCTCTCTTATCTCTCGCAGCCGGTCTTCAATCCTTGAAGCGAGGTTTTGCGCCGTCTCGATGCTCTTCTCCTCGAGGCCAGAGTGCGCACTGGCAAGGCGTGACAGGTGTACGTGTGCGGCACCTAAGGCCGACGCGGATGCCTCACGAAGCGTTTGGCATGAATCAGGGAGGGACACTTTCACCGAGTGCTCTTTGCTGCACACAAGAACGAACCCAGACCGATACTCACCGGATCGTTCCTCGATAAATACGGAAAGGTGATACTCATCGCCTATCTTCACGCACTCGGTGGGAGCTCCAGCGGTGTTCATCACTGCGCTGCCTTCAGCTTTGCCATGAAACTTGCATCGACTGAACTTGCATCAGCTTCCTGCCTCTGGTAGATCACAGGAGGGGAGGCAGGATCTGTGGTAAGCCCCTGGTACCGGTCAGCCTGAGCGTCAAACAGAGCCTCCTGCAGCTTCTTGTTTTGTTCCTGTACCGTGAGGTAGTTCTGAAATGAGCCTAACGCCATGTTGGTATCAGAAAGCTCATCTTGAATAAGCTGAAGCTGCTCGATCCTGTCCTGCGCAAGCTGGATGCTTCCGGGCTTCTGCTGTGCGGCGTTTGTCATGATCTTCGCCGCCTCCTGTTCCCGGTACTTCGTGTCCTGGATCAATGAGTTTGTGGACAAAAGTGCCTGGTCTGCTGCATCAAAGGACCGTGCGAGATTTGCCGCTTGCAGCGCTGCCTCCTGGTATCCTTTGTCCTGCGCAAGTGTCTGGATGCCGAGGATCTGAGCCGCGGTCGGGAGGTTCTGAACGGCATCCGAATAGGTGTTAATCGCCTGAGTCTCATAGCCCATCGCATCAAGTATTCCCTGCCAGTCCCCATGGCCCAGGGATTGCAGCGTCTGAAGCTGACCCTTGTAGATCTCCTGCGCGTACTGAAGCTCTGCTACAGCACTTGTTGCAGTCTTTATGGCGTTCTGTACCTGCTGTAACTGGTTGGACAGAAACACCGGGTCTGTGATGGAAGTGACTGTCACTGTTGCCTGCGCTGAGGCTGCCGCGGCAGAGACTACGAACACGAGCGCTGCAAGTCTGCCGGCAAAGACGGATTTTCTCATGATCGTATCTCCCTTGATTTCATATCAATTGACACAGGGTGTGAGAGAAAAGAGAGTTCCTCCGTTCCCAGATCAAAACGAAAGAGCTGACTGCCTTTTTCTGAATGGTAGAGGTATTCACTTTTCGCTTGAGCCCTCGAGAGTGCGTACACATGAGCCGCAGATAGCCCGATGTCCTGGTACAGGGCAAGGTTCTCTGACTGGAAGGCCTGTGCGTTTGGAAGGAGAATCTTTGTCAGGCATGCGTTGACGATGGTGCTGAATATGGTCGAATGCCTGGCATCAGCCATCTCTTGTGTTGCAAGAATGACGTAAACATTCTTCTTCCGGAGTACTTTCAGCCATTCGCGCATCTTTGCGGCAAAAATCTCGTTGTCAAGGAAAAACCATGCTTCATCGAGCACGAGGAGTACCGGCTCTCCGAGAAACTGCTCCTCGAGTCTGCGAAATAGATACTGCAACACAAACTGCACGATGAACCGGTCTCGCCGCATGAGAGGTCCCATCTCAAAGGTGAGCCAGTGGGTCGCTTCAATTCGCTCCTCTTCCCGGCTGAATAGATGTGCGTATTCACCTGTCACAAACGGTGCAAGTGCATCCCGCAGATCCTGGTCCTGAATCGAATCACAGTATGTCTGCCAGCCTGCAACGTGTGCGGGAAGACTTGCGAGGGAGCTTGCCGCAGAGAACAGCGTCTGCTGGTCCCGCGGAGTGACCGGGATCCCCTTCAGAGACAGGTAATCCGCGACAAGCTGACTCAAGAACGCCTGATCCTGCTTTGAGCCAAGGTGGGAGAACGGATTAAGCTTGAACCCCTCATCCTCACCAACGTCGATGTGAACCCCACCCGCGTTCACAGTCGGATAGTAGGCGGAGCGGTCTTTGTCAAAGAATACGACCCGAGCTCCCGGCGCTTTCAGCCACATCACCGAAAGGAAGTTGAGAAGCGTGCTCTTGCCGGCGCCTGTGGGGCCGACAACAAGGGTGTGACCCACGTCCCCTACGTTGAGATTCAGGTAGAACGGGCGGAGTCCTGTCTTGCACAGGACGTGCGGGCCTTCATACCCGCAGACTGACCTCAGGTGCCCGTTCGCCTTATCGCCTGTCCAGGAGGAGGTGAGGACAAAAAGATGCGCGAGATTCCGGGTTGAAAGCATGGGCTTTCGCGGGTTCTCTTCGATGTTGCCGCTGAGTGTTCCGAAGAACGCTCCTGCATTGTTCAGCCCTTCAGTCTTGAAGATGTACCCGTTGTCATTGGCGACTTTCTTCAGCCGGTCGATACTGCGGTGTGCCTGCGAAAGACTCTCACGTCTGATCACAAGAGTCGCCGACGCGTGACCGTAGCTCACAGAAGACCGTGCAGTCTCAGCAAGGGCATCACTTGCGTCCTGTGCCTGCGCTACAGCATCTGCATCAACGAGTTCACTTTCTTCTTTCATCACAGCTTCTGTGAACATCGACTTCATGCCCTTGCGCTTGCGGTAGTGCTGCTCCTGGGCCCGTTTGAGCTCACCCCGTGCCGCATCGGGAGAGGCAAACTCAAACCGGACCGAAAGATCAAACGGTTCATTTAGGGTAAACAGACTTGCAAGGAGCGCGAGATTGGTTTCATGCGGAAAAAGGTGCGGGGAGGCACAAAGGATCGTTTTACCGTCGTAAGTAAGTGAGGGTTCAGTGGTGAGTGTTCCGTCTGCAAGATGCACATCAAGGTAAGCAGGAGGAACCGGCGTCGTGACCTGGTGGTAGTCGCCTGAGAGTGAACCGTGAAAATAGGAAAGCTGTTCATCACTATCTGCGACGCGGACCTCTTCATAGACGCTCCGAAGTTGGGCGAAAAAGTCGTCCGTCACGGACTGAAACTCCCGCAACTGATATTCAATCGTCTGCCGTGCAGTCTTCTCCCGATCTGCCCTGCCGAAGCGGAAGTTCTTCGGAGACTGAAGTTCTGCCGCAAGTGTGCGGCATACCGAGAGATACACTTGTGTCGTGTAAAATGGAGTCAAAAGCGCCCGTCGTTCTTCAAGCACCTGGGTAATCTGTGGAGCGCTCTTGTGATACGACGGGCGATAGGAAACACTTTCATCGGTACTGTGATGCGCGGTAAGGTGTAACGACCATCCTGAATCTGAAAGAGCTCTGAATGCATTGGCAAGTCGGGACAGCCTCAACGAGAATGCATCATCATCCCGGAAGGAGAGGTCAGAAGGTGAGAGGACGGCTGTGCGAACGAGTACCGCATCTTTTGTCAGACACACTCCGTCTGCCGCCTGGATCGCCCAGGGAAGCTGGTCGGCAAGTCGGCCTTTCATGCCGAATGCGAAAGACTTGTTTTCTGATTCAGATCGATTCTTTGTCGGCGCTTCACTCATTCTTTCCTCACTTCGCCTAATCAAGCACAGTCGGCACCGACAAGGCGGCCACTGCGATCTCAAAGATGTAGCGATCCTGTTTTGCGACCGCCCGGGCACCCGCCAGTGCTATTGCAGTGACTGCAAGAAACCAGACTTGCCCGAGTGACACGACCATCGCAAGGGAAGTCACCGCAATAAGGAGCGCCAGCTGCCGTGGCAACCCGAATACCATCGCCGGCCACAGGATCGACTGATGGACCCGGGCGCTGATCAGTGGATCCATACCGAGGCCTTTGGGATAATTGCTGCTCCCAGGTGAGACATCACCGGGTGGTGGATCGGTGTGACCGAAAGTGGGATATCAAACCCGGATCCTGATCCTGCGATCACTGAAAGAAGCTTTGCCGCATTCAGTGCGATGCCTACCCCGACGACGACCCACAGGAGCTTGCCTGCCCCCTGGCCGTGCGTTGCTGCAATCCCGAAGCCGCCTGCCACGATGAGGATGGTGCCGATCACAATCGCAGTCGGTCCCTGAAGATCAGCTTCAATCTGCTGTAAGGGTCCATCCCAGGGCATGCTTCCTCCGGTGACTGTCGCTGCCATGAGAAGACTCACCGCCGGCGAGAGGAAAAGCAGGAAGCCGACAAGCGCCATCCGGCGCCCGACGAAACTCGAATGATTCATGATTCACTCCTTGCTGAGGTTATGTGGTTGTACTGGATGATTTCAGTGACTTTGCGGATCGACCTGCCGCCTTCGGTGACCCGTTCGACGTGCACGACAAGGTGAACGGTCCGGTCGATAAGGTCATAGGTGGGAGTGCCTGCGAGCACTTCCTGCATGAGCGAATACAATCGAAGCCGTACCTCTTCCGCAGAATCTGCGTGGATGGTCGAGACTGTTCCCGGGTGGGTGAGAATTGCCTTAAGAAGCTCAAGTGCTGCTTCACCGTCGCGCACTTCCCCGACCACAACGCGGTCAGGTCGCATTCGCATCGCTCGGATCACCGCTTCCCGCGTCGTGAAGCTCGCTGGATCCCCTGTTGTAATCGACACCGTGTTCTTCGATCCGCAGTGGATCTCCGGGGTGTCCTCGATCACGACCACTCGGTCCTCGCCGACAAGGTCAAGGAGTGCATTCGCGATGGTGGTCTTCCCGGACCCGGTGTGGCCTGAGACGATGATGTTTTGCCGTGAGGCAACAGCAAGTGAGAGTTCAATCTCTTGAGCTTCCGTAAGCGTTCCCCGCTCCACAAGTTCAGAAAGTGACATCCTTTTCCTCGGAGGAAAACGGAACGTGAGACTCGGTGCGTCGACCAGGGGAGGGATGAGCGCCGAAAGCCGCGCGTTGAAAAACTCAGGAACCCGCAGCTCAAGATAGGGTTTCTGTGCGTTGCATACCTGGTGATTAAGCCCAGCGAGGAGTCCGATGAGACCGAGCAGTCGTTCTGACTCGATCTGCAGTGGAGCCTTTCGGATCTTGCCTCCGCGTTCCACAAAGACCGAACCGTCAGGATTTATCATGAGCTCGGTGGTCGAAGGCTTAACAAGCGGCAGAAATGGCCGCAGGTGCGAGCGGACCGCCTCAACACTTGCCGTTTCGCTCCGCGGTTCCTTTCGCAGAGTACTCATGAGGCCTGCTCCTTGCCGTTGCCGGCCCGGCGTCTGGTGAGCGATTCCTTCAGCCGTGCAAGTTCGACTTCTCCCTTCGCTCGAACATCAGGAGCAGTCACCCGCTTACGGTATTCGGCATCGGCCTTTCGCCGTGCTCGCTCGCGTTCGAGTGCAGCCGCCGAGGCTTCCCTGTCGGCTTTCATGCGGTTCATCTCTTCGAGGATCCGGGCGAAGATGCCGGCCTTTGCTGCCACCGAAGGCAAGTACGGCTGCCTACGCCAGAACGAATCATCAGACTTTTTCAGAACCCAGAAGGTGTCAAGAAAATCCTTTGCCCAGGCCCCAGGATCCTCAGGGCATCGAGCCGAAGCCTCTGCGGCCAAACGGTGAAGTGCCGCAGATTCACCGTGAGCCTCGAGTAGGCGAGTGTCCGAGTTCCGGCCGGTGAAATCATCGTGCAACTGAACCGACAACGGGGATATTGGGGGTAGTCTTTTGGTAATCTCTGGGTAATCTCTTGAAATGGAACGACTGTTTCGTCGTTCGGGAACAACGGTTTCCGCTGTTCGGGAATTGCGCTTTCGTCGCTCCCGAATTGCGTTTTCGTCGTTCGGGAGTTGCGCTTCTGTCGTTCCCGAATTGCGTTTTCGTCGTTCGGGAATTGCGCTTTCGTCGTTCCCGAATTGTGGTCGTTCACTCAGTCCCTCGTGTTTTGTCTGATGCTCGTTCCAGAGCGCATCGAGCCTGTCGAGGTCGAGCGTGAAGTGCATCTCATGCCGAAGTCGATCGTGATTTTCAACCAGCACCTGGAGCCCGCAGAGGACTTGTCGCGCGGTATGCTGTTCGCGATAGCTCAGGCCGGTCTCTTCCTCGATCTCTGCCGCGGTTTTCCAGACGTAGCCGCGATCGCTCCGCTCCTGCCAGTACCAGAGCTGGGCGAAGAAGATCGCAGCATTGACTGAGCCGAAAAAGCGCGCAAGAGAGGGATAATAGACGACGACCTTGCCGAGCTGCTTGAGCGACTCAGAAAGCTTCATCTCGCTCGCCCGTTGGTCGGAAGGAGTGATTTCTCGTCAGCGTGGAGGAGATCACAGCCTCTTGGCACTGACGACTCGATGAGAAGCAATGATTTAGTCTGCGATACGCTGCATGGGCTGACGCGACACTCAGAATCGGAAGTCGCGTGTGAAACTCCTGGTAATCGACGAGTGCCCATTCGGTGTCGCCAAGTTTCACTCTGCGAAGTTCGCAGCAGAAGTTTCCCTGGAACCGTTTAAGCAAAATGCAATCACCAGCCTCCATTTTTCGCTTCAGCACTTCTCGTTGCGAAAAACCGGAAACCGTAACTCTCATGACATATCCTCCGTCTCAACGCGTTTGAAGTGCACCGGCACACGTCATGACCAGGCAATACGTGCTACTCGCCGCTCTGCGACGAAAGCATCAATCGCATCTCGCTCGAAGCGAACGGCCGCTCCGATTTTGACGAAAGGAATTCTCCGCAACTCGACATACTTGCGAATTGTGTGAGGCGAAAGATTCAGGTAAGTCGCTGCTTCGTCTACATTCAGCAGCGACTTACCTGGCATTGAACTTGTGTTACTCGTCTCGCTCCCCATCAATGTTCCCCTCGACTTTCCTCTGTTTGGATATCACTCACCTTGAGGGCAGTCGCCTAAACCGCTTCATCGGCGTTGGCTGCTCCTTTTTGCAATTCCGTCATTCGATCTGCAACTGCGCGCTCAAGAATAGAAAGAGCTTCAGCAGTCTTGGAGCGATGATCAATTTGCGCGAGCTTTTCCAATTGCTCATGGAGCGTCTGTTCAAGCTGTATCTGAATTAGCCTCTTCATGAATGCAATCGTAGCAGCGCAACTATTTACTGTCAATAGTTAACCTATAGGTTTCCTAAGTATAATTTTCCGTGATAAAATACGCTAAAAGGAGTAGTTGTGGCTTGGTCAAAAGACAAAAAGCTAATGCAGGTGCAGGTGGAGGAGGATCTCTACTCCATCATTGAAGAATTGGCGGCGCGTGATCGACGATCTATTACGCAAGAAGTCATCTGGCTAATAGAACAGGGCATCAGTCGTCGAGATAACCTTCTCGCTCAAGTGTCGCTAGTCGAAACTGCGGAAAGACAAGGTGCTAAAGGCTCGGGCATTGAAAGGGCGACATCAGAGCCCGCTCGGCGATCGACTCGCGATGCTGCGACGAATCAAGCTGCGGTTCTGTCGTGGGTCGTGGCACAGCTTTACGACCCAGGCAAGGTGGTCAGTCGCTATCGTGCGGGAAAAATGATTTATCTGATTGAGCAGGCAACTGAGCTTGGGCTCTTTGTGAGTTACCTTAAGCATGCCGCAGGTCCCTATGACCCTAAGTTGCGCTACGGAGGTCCGGAGAAGATCGCGTTAGTTGGTCACCGGTGGCTCAGGGCAACGGATGAGTCACATTTCGAGCCTGGGCCGGAAATTGCGGAGGCAATAGACCACGCCGAAAAGGTGCTGGATGCCGCGAGCGCAAAGAAAGTAATCAGGGACTTTCGCAAATACACCAATGGCACCTTGGAGAGGTGGACTACCGTCGATATGGCCGCTCGAGAGATTATTGCCGACGGCGGGAAGATATCCGCAGAAACAGTTCTCGCGCATATCAATGCAATTCCTCAATGGGCCGCCAAACTTGAACGCGAGGAGTTTGAGCTGGACAAGGTTGCCAAAACGATTGATGGATTGCGCAAGTTAGGCTACTTGAAAGCGTGAGGCCACTATCGCTGGCCCCGCGCTAACATGTTACGATTTGATTCTACCTTGAAAGTTCTACGGTCACTTCCCAATAAATCGTTCCTGAAGTTCCTGGACATCAGCGAAGTCTTGAAGTGTTACGTGAGTGTAGTGCTCAGTCATTTCTTCGGCACGGTGTCCGGTGAGTAGTCTGAGTTTGTAGTCAGGAATACGGGATCGACATATTGAATTGAAGAGGTGGCGCCACGAGTGAAACGTAATATTCCTCAGCTCACGATCGTGCGAGCCGATTCCTATTCTCGCAAGCCCGCTGTATAAGGCCTTCGATATTGACTTGTCACCTATCGGAGTACGTCCATTCTTTCCGAAGAAAACGAAATCTTCCGGTTTGTTGTACGGCGATTCTTCAACGAGTTGAAAGAGAAACCTACTGGTCTTGGCAGGAATAGGGATCTCTCGAAATGAGTTCCATTTGGGTTCCTTCAGTCCGTATTTCCGACCCCAGGAATGAGCGACTACGATATGGTCCGGTCGAAGATTCTGCACTTGCAATGCTTGAATCTCACCCATTCTCATGCCAGTTGAAGCGGCAAGGAGATTTAGTGAGAATTGCTTCCGATCGCTCTTCCACACTTCGCCAATCTTCGATTCATCGAGTAGAGTCCTCAATTCGGTGAGGGTGAGTATCTGCTTTTCCTTCGGAAACTCTTGAAGCTTTTCTACGGTACCCGCCGGGTCATTGGTGATGTAGCCGAGGCGAAACGCTTCACTCATCATCGTCCTTAACGTTCCCAGGCAGTGATTCACAGTAGTCGGAGATAGGGGCAATGATTCTGGAACTCGAGGGTTTCGAGGCGCATCCTTTAGCGCCATGAGCCAGTTTTCAATCATCCCCGCCGTTATTTCCTGCAAGAACATATCCTTGAACGCTGGTAGAATGTGTCTTTCCAGATACGTGCGTCTGGCGTCTGCGTAACCTTTTGATAGCGACTTCCCTCTCGCTAACTTTCTACGTACGTATGAGCATTTGTCCCATTTCCACCAATTCTCAGCGTATTCGCTGAAACGCATTCTCTTGTCGGTCATTTTGAATCCCAGCTTGATCTGGTCAAGCGCCCAGAGTTCCGCTCGGGTTTTCGCAGTTTCACCGGTGCTGCGCCATGGGAGGAGTTCTCCGGCCTCATTCCGGAAGCGCGCATAGTACGTCGCTTTGCCATTTGTGAGACGGTCCGCCCTCTTTATGAGGTAGAATCGTTTCTTGCTCATACTACATTCCTTCTTTGTACGTGAGGTTGCAATGAACAGATTAAGGAAGGAAAGTAGTCATTGGCAGGTTTGGTACCCTGTATGGTACCCGACGTTTGACATAAGAACTCGATGTCCAACCACCAAACTCGTAAGTTTCTCTATCAAAACATTTTATAAACTGCCCGAGGGGAGACTTGAACTCCCATGCCCTTGCGAGCACTAGACTCTGAATCTAGCGTGTCTACCAATTTCACCACCCGGGCGGGTGACTGAACTCATGTCGTTCTGGACATTGGTATCAGAAATCATGAGACCTGTCAATAAACCCTGATGCCGTAAACAGCGAAGACCCCGCCTTGTCTGCGGGGTCTTCCTCTCATTCATCGAAAGTGAGCGATTCTAGTAGGGGCCGTTGCTTCTGTTACCGCGGTTGTCCTTGATCATCTTGACCACCTTCTGGACCCCTTTGTCGATCTGTGGTTTGAAGAACCACCCGAGCGCCACGCCAACCAGCAACCAGAAGATCATAGCGTTCCTCCTTTTTCACCTTCATCCTCATTGACGATATGGACTTTGAACCCTTCTTTCTCACCTGCTTCCTCTCGCGGAGGAACGGTAACTGTCAGAACACCGTTCCTGAAGCGCGCGGTAGCGGCTTCCTGATTGAACTTGTCCTGCGGCACATAGTACTTCTGATTGTCGAACCCTTTGAACTTGAGCCGATGCTTGAAGTAGCGGACGCTGTCGTCTTCACGAGCTTCGTCCGACACGCGGGCGCCAAGTGTCAGGTAGTTGCCTTTGAACTCGACAGTGATGTCTTTCTCGGCGAAGCCGGCGAGTGCGAACTCGAACACGAGGCTCTTGTCCCCGGTGATATAGACATTCGCCGGCGGATAGACGTAGCCGGGATAGTAGTCTCTCCCCTCGTGCCACGTGAAGGCGTGCCACTTTTCCTTCGGATCAAAGTGCATCCCTTCCGTGAATGCCTGGCCAAACTCTTCGGCGGCTGAGAAAATCTCATCCAGAATCCGGCCGATATCCATGAAATCACGGTCCTTCATAGGACTCCTCCCTGCCTGCGGCAAACTCTGCCGGAGGCTTTCAGCAATACGGCTCCTCGTACGAGGCAGCCACATCCGCACCCCGATGCGGGCTGCGTAACAGCTTCTGTTGCAAGCTGCGGACCCGTTATCTGTGCACTCTCATGCAACACGCGATCCTGCTGGTATAGCTGCAAAAAGCGTACCATCTGCGGCGGAGACCGGGGTAAATTGGTCACCTGTGCCATTGATATGATTCAGCGTCAATAGCGGTCTCCGTAATATGTTTTGCGGAAATGACTTATTTCTCGCACGGATCGCCTGTGCTTCCCGGCCCGAGTGCAACGTGAATTGCCCGGCGCGCCTACTCGTGGATGCAACCGACCGGCTCTGAATGGAGTTGGGTCGTTCTGACTCAAATCTTGCCAGAACCGAACCGAATCGACGCTTTTTGATTGAGTGGCGATGGTGAGCAGAAGCTTCCACCTACGGTTGAGTACCGAACGAAGACTATTCGCGCGACTTGCGTTCTGGTACTATCGAGTCCTTGCGGCGCACTGGCTGCGGCGACTGCGCACTCATTGAAATTCGATTTCTGGTCGGCAGATGCGATACAATCCGGCAGCATAAGGAAGCTTTTTGGCTCTTCGAATACTTTTCATTGGCGAAATTGTCGGGCGTGCGGGTATATTCTGCATCAAATCAATGCTTCCGGCGCTCAAGCAGGAACTCAAACCCGACTTTGTCATCGCGAATGGTGACGGCGCGACCGGTGGTTTTGGTCTCGGCAAGAATCACGCGATCTATCTTCGAAAGCTCGGGATCGACGTGCTCACCTCGGGCGATCAGATCTACTTCAAAAAGGACATGGTCGAGCACATCGAGCGCGCTCCCTATATCCTGCGGCCCGCGAACTTTCCGCAGGCAGACCCCGGTCGCGGGTGGCGGTTCTACAGCGTCGCAACCGCGGTCCCCGCCGCGGACGCGGCGATGGTCGAAGGAGCGGCTGTAAGCGAGCAACCAAACGTACCGCCTGCGGAGAATCCCGATCAGGGAACGGCAGCCACGACCGAGCGGCTGGCTGTTCCATCACCGCATCGCAGGAGAGAAGCGCTTCCGGGGACAAAGACGATAGCAGTTATCAGCCTGCTCGGACAATCCGGATTCAGCCGCACGCATCTGGGTAATCCGTTTATTCATCTGCCGGAACTCGTCACTCGAATCCGGCACGAGACGTCGATCATCATCCTTGATTTCCATGCGGTCACGACTGCCGAGAAGAGCACCATGTTCTATCATGCGGATGGACTTGTGTCAGCTGTGCTCGGATCGGGGACGAGGATCGTTACCGCGGACGCCGACGTGCTTCCGGGAGGAACCGCAGTCATCAGCGACACAGGGCGCACCGGGAGCCTGAACAGCGTGTCCGGCCTCGATCCATCAATTGAAATCCAGAAGTTCCTGACTCAGATTCCCGAGCGGTCGAAGGATGGGTGGGACAATCTCGAGCTTCAAGGTGTGGTACTCGATATCGGTGACGACGGGAAGGCAACCCGGATTGAGATGATCAGGCGTCCCTGTACGGATGTGCCGAATCGCGTTCCGGACGAGCGGAACGGCGGAGACTGAGGATCGCGTGTTCCGGCGATAAACTATATCGCTTCATACTGAAATACATCGCAGAAGTATTTCACCAGCTGCGCTTTCACGCTGTCCATTGACAGTTGACGGCCGAGCAACGCCTGCAGTGAAGTCTGCCCCCGATCCTTGATTCCGCACGGCACAATCCAGCCGAAATGGTCGAGTTCCACGTTTACGTTGAACGCAAAGCCGTGCATGGTGACTGCGTTTTTGATCGCGATTCCGATCGCCGTGATCTTGTCGTTGCCGACCCAGACACCGCGGTGCTCATCGTCGTGACGAGCTTCGGTATTGTATTCGGCGGCAAGCATGCGAACGAAGACCTCTTCAAGGTCTCCGACGAACTTCTTCAATTTCCGCTGATGATTGTACAGATTTATGATGAGGTACCCGACCAGCTGGCCGGGACCATGGTAGGTAACTTCACCGCCTCTGTTCACGTGAAAGACTTCTACCCCCAACGATCGCAGCTGCTCGGGTCCGATGAGTACGTCACTCTCAGTAGCGCTTCGACCCATGGTGATGACCTCAGGATGTTCAACCAGGATGAGTGTGTCTTCGATCTCATCTGCCTGGCGCTTTTCGACCATGCTGAACTGCAGCTCGAGCGCCTCGGCGTATCCCATCCGCCCGACATCCATGACTGCAAGCTTGCGTGTCATACGCGGAACTCCGCTGCGAGTCGATTGATGACACCGGCAATATGGGGGAGTGGTACCTGGAGCTGCACGAAGCCTTTTTCGTACGCTACCTTTGGCATTCCGTAGACGATCGAAGTTGCGGCATCCTGACCGAGCGTAATACCGCCTTTTGACTTGATGTTGCCGATACTCTGCGCGCCGTCCCGACCCATCCCGGTCATGATGACCGCCATTGACCTTGCGCCATAGACTTCCGCTACCGAATGGAAGAGCACGTCCGCCGAAGGCCGATGACCGTTTACCGCCGCCTCACTGCCAAGGTGGGCGATGACGCCAAGCGGAAGGCGTTCAAGGGTGAGGTGCCTGTTGCCGGGAGCAATGAGAACCCGACCAGGTCGTGCAACATCACCCTCCTTGGCTTCGCGCACCTCCAGAGCACAGATCCGGTCGAGACTGCGCGCGAACTCTTCGGTGAATCCTGCGGGCATATGCTGGACGACCATGACGGCAAGTCCAAGGTCCGGGGAGAGTTCTGCAAAGATCTTTCGCAGCGCATTCGGGCCACCGGTCGAAATGCCGATGGCAAGCACCTCAATTCCGGATTGCCTGCCGTTTCCCTTTCTCCGATTACGAATGAGTGCCTCAACCCCGGCATCGAGGTCGGCGGGTTCGATCTGCAACGGCAGCGTTATATCCGGATACTCCGAAGGTGCCTGCGGAGGAGGTTGCGACGAACTCGAATCTGCGGTTCGTTCAGTGCTCACCGCATGTTTTTCGCCGGCCGACTCTGCAACCTGTCGCCGGCGCATCTGGTGCTGGCGCCCATAGGAGGTGAGCAGGTGTGTCAGCTGCTCACCTATTACGTGCAGGTCCTCGCTCTCAGAGCCTGATGGCTTGGTTACGAAGTCACTCGCGCCGAGCGCGAGCGCTTCCATGGTGATTCTGGCGCCCCGTTCCGCAACCGAAGAGAGGACCACCACCGGAATATCTATTCCCCTTCGCTTTCGTTCTTCGAGAAACTGCAGCCCGTTCATTTGCGGCATTTCAATATCGAGCACGATGACGTCCGGCCCAAGCTTCTCCAGCTTCTGCAGCGCAAATGCCCCATTCATTGCAGTGCCGACCAGCTGGAGTTCTGAATTTGCTGCAACAATACGTCCTATCAGGTTCCGCATGAGCGCAGAATCGTCTACGACGAGCACAGAGATAGGCTGTCCGTTCACGGTATTTCCCCTAACTAAACGTCAAAAACTTTCGATAAATGCAGGCCCAGTCGGTCTTCAGAAACTCAAATTGTGTGTTCATGCCGAACAGGGATTCGGAGTGTCCAATGAACAGGTACGAGTGGGCATTCATGGCGTCCCAGAACCTGTTCACTGTCGCCTTCTGTGCCGGTTCATCGAAGTAGATCAGTACATTCCGGCAGAACACGATATCAAGACCGCGCAGTCCGCTGTCGTTCTTCAGATTGTGATAGTCGAACTTAGTCAGGCGCTTGATCTCATCCCGCACCTGATAGCCTGACTCGCGCTTGTCGAAGTACTTCGTCAGGAATTTATCGGGCACACCGGTGATCCGGTTCTCGGGGTAGTACCCTTCGTTTCCGACCATCAATGATTTGAGGCTGATATCCGAGCCGATGATCTCGATCACGAAGTCCGGCGGGAGCATCTCCTTCAGTGCCATTGCGATCGAGTATGGCTCCTCACCCGTCGAACACCCCGCGCTCCAGACGCGAATGCGGTTCTCGCCACGCCGGCGTTTTTCGGCAATCAGGTCCGGAATCACGTGGAATTCGAGCGCCTGAAAGTGCGCGGTGTTGCGAAAGAACCGGGTGAGATTCGTCGTTACCGAGTCGAGCAGACCTTTCATCTCGTTCTGATCGCGATTGATGAGCGAGTAGTATTCGTCCATACTGCTGAGCTTCGAGCTTTTCAGCCGCTCTCTCAGTCTGCTTTCGAGGATCGATCGGTTGGAGGTCGAGAAATGTATACCGCTTGCGTTGTAGATTAACGTCCGGTACTTCTCAAAGTCGGTATCTGTCAGGAACTCTGCCATATTTGCCGGCACTTTTTTCCTTCTTGTAGAGTCTACCCGCATCGGGATTCCCAGTCAATACTGGACTTTTAATCGATAATGAATATAATTGACTTTGATCGATTTGTCTATCTGTCGATGAGGAATCGAGCGAGTTTCCGTGAAAAACATTCTGCATGCGCTATATATAAGTGTGATGGCAACGGCGACCACCCGGCTCGAAATCAAGGCTATCGTCATGCATCGGCGCACGCACGAACCTACCGTCATACTGCAGGATACCGACGGAGTGCAGCTTATCCCGATTCCGGTCGGGGCGGCGGAAGCCGGCGCACTCATTATCGGCATGGACCGGGACGGAGCGCACCTTCCGCTGCCACATGACATCCTGCTCGACCTCTTTGCTGCTCACCGTTTTGTTCCCGAAAGCGTTCTCTTCCACTTCAGCTCTGAATACTGCACAGGATCCCTGCTCCGCTATAGATTCCGCAGGCGCCGGTACGAGCTCGAAATTCGTCCCGCCGATGCGCTCACGATTGCCGTACGCAATGCGTTGCCGATGTTTGCTCCGACCGGCGAGCTCGAACGGGCGCGACGGCCGGTGCTGCCTGATTCGCTCGATGTTTTTTCGCAGGATGTCCTGCTCCTCAATCACGGTTCGATTTTGTAGACGCACTTCACACACCGCTTGATGTTCGCTCCGCACATCGCGTACCTTTGGCACATGAAGGCGCCTTCTACACTCCTTCTCGGAGCACTCATCGCCGCCATGTTCTCCCTTGCCCTGTACGAGATTGCTCCGACCGGTGGCTGGGTGCAGAGCGCCGTACTCTTCTGCGGCTTCGCAATCCTTCTGCTGGTCACGGCCGAAATCGTTGTTGACTTCGTGCAGGAGCCGCTCAGGCGGGGCTACATCAGGCGCAACCGGTTCTCCTTCGGATCGGCTCTGTTCTTCGTGCTGTTGTATGTCGCCGCACAGAAAGTTTCGGTACTGACCGCTTACGCACTCGCTCTCATCATTATTCGGAATCTCGTACTTCTCTTTCGCGCCTTCACGAATATACGCCGCCTCTCTTCGTTCCTCGTGAACCTGACGCTTCATCCTGCTCAGACGATTCTGTTCAGCTTTCTGATGGTCATTTTCGTCGGCAGCCTTCTGCTGATGATGCCGATTTGCACGGTAGACGGCCATGGTCTCCGGTTTCTGAAAGCGCTTTTTACCTCGACTTCCGCAGTCTGCGTGACCGGCCTGACAGTGGTGGATACGGGATCCACGTTTACGCTCGTCGGTCAGATCGTCGTGCTGCTGCTCATTCAGGTGGGCGGGCTTGGCATAATGCTGCTCTCCTTCTTCACGCTGTTCGCACTGCGGCAGCGGCTGTCGCTCGAGAACAAGCTGCTCATCTCATACATG
>Ga0307377_10001841_pt1 | contig 25963 bp, 22 predicted proteins | sample TR3MG_FD_202535 | JGI IMG/M metagenome (GOLD analysis project Ga0307377, IMG submission 202535) | Soil microbial communities from Risofladan, Vaasa, Finland - TR-3 | ecosystem: Environmental > Terrestrial > Soil > Coastal area > Acid sulfate soil | place: Finland: Risofladan, Vaasa | collected... | reverse complement strand
CGGTATAGAAAATCCGTTTTTTGCGCATTACACTCGTGACTCAGAATCACGAGTTGGCAGGAAATCGGGATAATGGAAGACTTTTCAGCAATTTCGACCTTTGTTCGCGTGGTCGAGGCCAAGAGCTTCGCCGCCGCCGCCGCCCAGCTGGGGATGACCCCGTCCGGGGTCAGCCGAGCCGTATCGCGACTGGAAGCCCAGCTCGGCGCGCGCTTGTTGTTTCGCTCCACCCGCTCATTGCGGTTGACCGACGAGGGTGCCTCGTTCCATGCGCGCTGCAAGGAAATCCTGGCCGACCTGACCGAAGCGACCGAGGCGCTCAACTACGCGAATCGCAAGCCCACCGGCAAGCTGCGCGTGGGCATTTCGCGGGCGGTCGGCCGTTCCGCGGTGATCCCCCGGCTGGCCGAGTTCGAGCAGCGCTATCCGGATATCCGGCTGGAGTTGTCGATGAGCGACTTGCCGATGGATCTCAATAGCGAGGGCCTCGATTGTGCGATCCGCGTGGGCCAGCTGGAGGACTCCAGCCTGATTGCGCGCAAGATCGGCTACCTGCGCAATGTGGTGTGCGCCTCGCCCGACTATCTGCGCCGACACGGTGCGCCGCGCAGCATCAAGGATCTGAAGGATCACCGCTGCATCAACTACGTCTACCCGAATGGCCGCCCGCGGCAGTGGCAGTTCGACACGCCGGGTGGTTCGATCGACGTGGACATCGATGCCCACATGCTGATCAACGATGGCGAGTCGGTGATCCAGGCGGTGGTGGCCGGCCTGGGCATCACCCAGGTGCCGCGGATGCTGGCGGCGTGCATGCTGGAGAAGGGCCTGCTCGAGCTGGTGATGATCGAGACCACCTCGACCGGCAAGCCGGTATGGATCGTCTACCCGCAGAAGAAACATCTCTCGGCCCGCGTGCAGGCCTTCATCGAATGGGTGCGCGAGTTGTTCGAGCGCACCAACCAGCCGGGCCAGTGCGGGATCGCATTGGGCGGGAAGGCGCCGAAAGCGGTGGCGGCAAAGGACGCCGGCGCGCGTTCGCCGGAGGCGCTCACGGCCTGACCACCTTCAGTGGCGCGGGCGGAAAAGCATGATGCGATCGGCCCGTGCCGGAAGATCGGTTTCCAGCCATGGCTGGGCCGCCAGAGCGGAGACGCAGGGGCCATGCGCGGCGATGCGGAGGACGCGTCGTTGCGCTTCGCGGCGCAACGCGTCGAGCACCGACTGCAGCACCGCACCGGCGAAGGGCGTGTAGAGGTAGAACAGCGTGCCACAGGCGAAATCCGTGGCACGCGCGTCCATGCAGTGGAAGTGCGCATGCGACAGCTGCAGTGCATCGGCGGCGGCCTGCGCGCAGGCGACATAGGCCGGTTCGCGCTCGATCCCGATCGAACCGGCATCGGTGCAGACCGCTGCGAGCAGCGGCACGTGTCCGAGCCCCGAGCCGAGATCCACCAGCACATCCTTCGCGGTGAGTTGCGCCTGTGCGAGCAGGCTGAAGATGTGGCGCGACGGAGTGGGCTGATAGGCCACCATGTTCGCTGGCTGGAGCGTATCGGACGGTGCCGGTGGCTGCAGCTGCAGCACGCCACCGATCAGCTCGTCACGCCAGTCGTAACCGTCGCCACCGCCGTCGTTGAGACGCGCGTCGTCGAGGCATTGCGCCAGCAAGGGCGGCCTCTGGCCGCAGCGGATGGCATCCCGCATGCGGGCATGCAAATCGGCGTTCAGGGCGCCGAAGCGCTCCTGCACGTCGACGATGCGCCGCCGAAGTGCCGGTTCGATCGCGGTGACTGTCAGCTGCAGCAGTTCGAGGCGGTCAAGCGCGTCGAGTCGCTCGCCCAGGTGCTGTGGATCGTGAAGTGTCGCGTTGCATTCGAGCGTCTCGATCAGTGCGTGCAATGCGTGCCCTGGCGTCATCGTGTCGACGACTAGCCCCCATGCGGCAGCCACGCCAGCAAGGCCACGCCGAGCGCAATCCGGTAGATCGCGAACGCGGTGAAGCGATGGCTGCGGATGTAGCCGAGCAGCCACTTCACCGCAACGAACGCGACGATCGCCGAGACCACGAAACCCACCGCCAGCGCGGTCCAGTTCTCATGCGCCGCGCCGCCACCGCGGAGCACCTTCAGCAACTCGTAGCCGGTGGCTGCATACATGGTCGGGATGCCGACCAGGAAGGCGAACTCGGTCGCCGCCGCACGGTTGCTGGTACCGGCCAGCATCGCGGTGAAGATGGTGGCGGCCGAGCGCGAGGTACCGGGGAAGATCCCGGCGACCATCTGCGCGATGCCGACCAGGATCGCCACGCGCCAGGTCACTTCGCTGCGTTCCGGCTGGCGGGCCGCCAGCAGTTCGGCGCCGATCATCCAGAAGCCGGCGATCACCAGCGCCCACGCGATCGGGGTCACCGTCTCGGGCAGCTTGAAGTGGAAATGGATCACGACAATCGCCCCGAGCGCCGAGGTGATCATGAAGCTGACCAACAGCTTCAGCAAGTAATCGCGATTCGCAGGGGTGCGCCACTGGGTGAACAGCTGCCAGATGCGCTTCCAGTAGATCAGCGTCACCGCCAGGATGGCGCCTGCCTGGATGCCGATGTTGAACAGATCCGAACGATGGCCCAGGCCCAGCTTCTCGGCGATCAGCAGGTGGCCGGTGCTGGAGATCGGCAGGAATTCGGTAATGCCTTCGATGATGCCGAGCACGACGACGTGGATCAGATCGCTCATGGGTTGCGAGTCCAGGGAGTGGCGCGAGGGTTACGACAAAGCGCTGAAGTCTACTGCCTTCGCGCCGGGCCATGGTTGTCCGGTGGGCTGTCTCCAGGCCGATGCATCCGCTCCCTTTTCCGGTTGATGGGTTTGGTGCAAACGGGCCAGCCGGTTGCCCTTGAATAATGCAATGCAGCACGAGGCGCGCGTCTGATGTGACACAAGGGATTGTATTTAAAGAATTTAATCATGTGGCACCGGTCTTGCTAAGTACATCGCGCTACTCCTCACTCCTACTGGAGCAAGTCCGATGAAGCGATGTATGACTCTTTTTTGCGCTGCGGCGCTGTCTTTCGCCAGCCTCGCCATGCCGGCGAAGGCGGCGGATGCCCCGCAGAGCACCCTCACTGGCAGCGCCACCGTGGTCAACGACTACCTGTTTCGTGGTCTGTCCCAGACCAACCGCGATCCTGCCGTGCAGGCGGGCATTGAATACGACCACAGCAGTGGCTGGTACGTCGGTGCCTGGGGCAGCAACATCAGCTGGCTGTCGGACGCATCGACCTCTGCCGCACCCATCTCCAGCAGCCTGGAAGTGGACGTCTACGCCGGGCATCGCGGCAGTCTGGGCGGCGACTGGACCTATGACGCCGGCCTCTACGAGTACTACTACCCAGGCACCTATCCGAGCGGCTTCACCCTGCCGTACACGCTGGAAGGTTATGCCGCGCTGGGCTGGAAGAGCCTCTCGCTGAAGTATTCGCACGCTTTCACCAATCTGTTCGGCTTCGCCGACAGCAAGCACAGCGACTATCTGGATCTGTCGTGGAACTACGAGTTCGTGCCGGGCTGGCTGATCAATGCACACGTGGGCCACCAGACCGTGAAGAACAACCCGGGTTTTTCCTATACCGATTGGAAGCTGGGCGTCACCCGGAATTTCGATCACGGCTACTCGGTGTCGCTGGGTTATTACGACACCAACGCCAGCAGGCCGCTGTACACCAATGCCGATGGCCACTACCTCGGTCGCGCCACCGCAATCCTGAGTGTCGGCAAGGCTTTTTGAAAACCGGCGTGGCAAGCCGTGCCGTTTCGCCGTGCTTCCACGTTGAACCTTCCTGAAGGGGAAAAAGATGAAATTGATCAGCAGCATCATTCGGCCATACAAGCTCGACGAAGTCCGCGAGGCGCTCATGCAGGTCGGCGTCAGTGGGCTTACGGTCAGTGAGGTGCGCGGCTTCGGTCGCCAGAAAGGTCATACCGAGCTCTATCGCGGTGCCGAATACACCGTCGATTTCCTGCCCAAGATCAAGATCGAGGCGGTCGTCACGGACGAGTTGCTCGATGCGGCGCTGGAGGCCATCCAGCAGGCCGCCAAGACCGGCAGCGTGGGTGACGGCAAGATGTTCGTCAGCACCGTGGAGCAGGTGATCCGCATTCGTACCGGCGATCTCGACGCCGACGCTCTCTGACCCTATTGCCCGAGGTTTCCATGAAAGACATGAAGCTGTTCCATACGATGCGCAGGTGGTTGCCGATGGTCGCAACCGTCCTGTTGATGACGCTGGCCGCGCCGGTGCTGCATGCCCAGACTGCAGCGGCAGTGGCGCCACCGGTGGTCGACAAGGGCGACGTGGCGTGGATGCTCACGTCCACCTTGCTGGTGCTGTTGATGACCGTGCCCGGCTTGGCGTTGTTTTACGGTGGCCTGGTGCGCTCGAAGAACGTGTTGTCGGTGCTGATGCAGGTGATGACGGTGTTCTCGATGATCCTGGTGCTGTGGGTGGTGTACGGCTACAGCCTGGCATTCGACAGTGGCAACGCGGTCATCGGCGATTTCCACAAGTTGTTCCTGCACGGGGTAACCAAGGACACGCTGTCGGATACGTTCACCGCCGGCGTGAAACTGCCGGAGTATGTATTCATCGCGTTCCAGTCGACCTTCGCCGGCATCACCGGGGCGTTGATCGTCGGTTCGTTCGCCGAGCGGATGCGTTTCCGTGCCGTGCTGCTGTTCACGGCGTTGTGGTTCACCTTCGCCTACCTGCCGATCGCGCACATGGTGTGGGGACCGGGCGGCTACCTGCTGGGCCTGGGGGCGCTGGATTTCGCCGGTGGCACGGTGGTGCATATCAATGCCGGTATCGCCGGTCTGGTGGGTGCATATCTGATCGGTCCGCGACTGGGTTTCGGTCGCGAGGCGATCAAGCCGCACAACGTGACCTTCACCATGATCGGCGCGGCGCTGCTGTGGGTCGGCTGGTTCGGGTTCAACGCGGGCTCCAATCTGGAGGCCAACTCCGGTGCCGCGCTGGCCTTCATCAACACCTTGCTGGCGACGGCGGCGGCAGTGCTGGCCTGGCTGGCACTCGAAGCGATGACCAAGGGTAAGCCCTCGATGCTGGGCGGTGCCTCGGGCGCTGTCGCCGGCCTGGTCGGCATTACCCCGGCGTGCGGTACGGTCGGGCCGATGGGGGCGCTCGCGGTGGGTGCGCTGGCCAGCGTGTGCTGCGTATGGGGCGTGACCGGGCTGAAGAAGATCCTGCGGACCGACGATGCGCTGGATGTCTTCGGCGTGCACGGCATCGGCGGCATCGTCGGTGCCCTGCTCACCGGCGTGTTCACCGCGCCGGCACTGGGTGGGATCGGTGCCGCGGACTTCTCGATCGTGCATCAGCTCGGGATCCAGGCGCTGAGCATAGCCATCACGCTGGGATGGAGCGGCCTGGTATCGCTGCTGGCCTACCTGGTGGTGAAAGCGGTGTTTGGCCTGCGGGTCAGTGCGGATGCGGAGCGTGAGGGGCTGGACATCACCTCGCACGGCGAGACTGCCTACGAGGTATGAGGTTCGCCGGGCCCGCGCCGCTGGCGCGGGTCCGGTTTCTATTTGATCCAATCTGGTGCAAAAATCCGCAAGGTTGTGCCTGTTTGATGCAAGATACCGCGTCGCGGGTGCCGCCGTTGCGCGCAAGTGCCCGCCGTTGCGTGGTTTAATGCCATGGCATCGGTCTTGCTAACGGTTCGGGACGAATTCATTCAATTTGAGCGCACCTGCCCCGACCCTCCCCTGCGCTGACACAGAAGAGGAAAATCGCAGGGGCGCGCAGGTTATTTGCGATCCGGATCAACAAAAACGTCCCACCACCCACCCTTCGAGGTTGTTCTATGTCTGCCCAGAAAGTGCTCGATCTGATCCAGGAACACGAAGTCGATTTCGTCGACTTCCGTTTCGCCGACATGCTCGGCGTGCACCACCATGTCAGTTTCCCGGCCCATGCGATCGACGAGTCGACGTTTGAGGACGGCAAGATGTTCGATGGCTCCTCGATCACCGGCTGGAAGGGTATCAACGAGTCGGACATGATCCTGATGCCGGATCCGGACACGGCCTACCTCGATCCGTTCAGCACGCATACGCTGCTGGTACTGCACTGCGATGTGCTGGAACCGTCGACGATGCAGGCCTACGGCCGCGACCCGCGCTCGATCGCCAAGCGCGGCGAGGCGTACCTGAAGTCCACCGGCGTCGCCGACACGGCGTTCTTCGGGCCGGAACCGGAATTCTTCATCTTCGATTCGGTGCGCTGGCAGAACGACATGGGCCGGGTGTTCTACGAGATCGGTTCGCAGGAAGCGGCCTGGAGTTCGCGCTACAAGTACGACGACGACAACACCGGCCATCGCCCGGGCGTGAAGGGCGGCTACTTTCCGGTCAGCCCGGTCGATTCGCTGGGCGACCTGCGCGCCGACATGTGCAAGGTGCTCGAGTCGCTGGGCCAGACCGTCGAGGTGCACCATCACGAAGTGGCCAACGCCGGCCAGTGCGAAATCGGGGTCAAGTTCAACACGCTGGTGAAGAAAGCGGACGAGCTGATCACCATGAAGTACGTGGTCAAGAACGTCGCCCACCAGAACGGCAAGACCGTCACCTTCATGCCGAAACCCATCGTGGGCGACAACGGCAGTGGCATGCATGTGCACCAGTCGCTGTCCAAGGACGGCACCAACCTGTTCGCCGGCGACCTCTACGGCGGCCTGTCGCAGACCGCGCTGTGGTACATCGGCGGCATCTTCAAGCATGCCAAGGCGATCAACGCGTTCGCCAACTCCACCACCAACAGCTACAAGCGCCTGGTGCCCGGCTTCGAGGCGCCGGTGATGCTGGCCTACTCGGCGCGCAACCGTTCGGCGAGCTGCCGCATCCCGTACGTCGCCAGCCCGAAGGGCCGCCGCATCGAGGTGCGCTTCCCCGACCCGATGCAGTCCGGCTACCTCACCTTCACCGCGCTGATGATGGCCGGCCTCGACGGCATCCTCAACAAGATCGATCCCGGTGCGCCGGCCGACAAGGATCTGTACGACCTGCCGCCGGAAGAGGAGAAGAACATCCCGCAGGTGTGCTCCAGCCTCGACGCCGCGCTGGAAGCGCTGGACAAGGATCGCGACTTCCTCAAGGCCGGCGGCGTGTTCACCGACGACTTCATCGACGCCTACATCGAAGTGAAGATGAAGGAAGTCACCCGCTACCGCGCCAGCACCCATCCGCTGGAGTTCCAGATGTACTACTCGATCTGAGCCGGTCGCCACAACGCAGCACAAAACAACGGACGCCTCGGCGTCCGTTGTTTTTGCGCATGCCGGATCGTGGCGAAAGATTCGTGCACTTCGGTGCCCCGACGACAGCCAGGCCCGCCCCGCCGTAGGAGCGCACCCTGTGCGCGAACGCTCTTTTGTCCTGATATGTAAAGAGCGTTCGCGCACAGGGTGCGCTCCTACCGATGCCAGGAACCAGGCTGGTCGAGATCCCCTGTCGGCGGGACGGATCGATCAGGAATCGGCTTGGACGGCGCCCGGCGATACTTTTGGCTGCGCATGCCCGGTGATCTGCAGCAGGCCACGCAGCAGTGCGAGCGGCGTCGGCGGGCAGCCGTTGATCACGGCATCGACCGGGATGACGTCGGCGACACGGCCGCGCGTTGCATAGTTCACCCCGAACACGCCGGTGCAGGTACTGCAGTCACCGACAGCCAGGACCCATTTGGGATCGGGCATCGCCTCGTACGTGCGCTTGAGCGCTTCTTCCATGTTGACCGACACCGGGCCGGTGACCAGCAGCACATCGGCGTGCCGCGGGCTGGCCACGAACGCGATGCCGCTACCCTCGAGGTTGTAGTAAGGGTTCGAAAGCGCGTGGATTTCCAGTTCGCAGCCATTGCACGATCCGGCATCCACGTGACGGATGCGCAACGCGCGACCGAACACGGACTGCAGGTCCCGCTGCAGCTTTTCCAGTGGTGCGTCGCGCACCTCGGATGTCGGCAAGGGCTCGCTGAGAATGCCGGTGCGCCGGATGCGTGCCAGGATGGTGAACATGGTGACTTACCCGTCGTGACCGCTGTAGGCGAGGTTGAATGACTTGTTGATCAGCGGGAAATCCGGAACGATGTTGCCGATCATGGCGTATTCGATCAGTGGCCAGTTCTGCCATGACGAATCGTGCGCGTGGCAGTGCCGCACACGGTTGTCCGGCGCTGTCCCCAGGGCGATCAGCACCGGCCCGCGCCAGCCCTCGATCAGGCCCAGCCCCAGTCGGTCCGGCGGCGCCACCGGCACCGGGACAAGGCTCGGTCCCTCCGGCAGGGTCTGCAGCAGGGACCGGCACAGGCGCAGGGAATCCATGATTTCATCGAAGCGAACCTGCACGCGCGCGGCGACGTCGCCTTCGGAGCGCAGCACGCGGCCGGGCTGCAGCACATCGTAAGGTGGCCACGGCAAGTCGATCCGCGCGTCGCGGGCGACGCCGGAGGCGCGTCCGACCAGGCCGATGGCGCCGTGTGCCCTGGCCAGTTCGGGGCTGAGCAGACCCGCATCGCGGAAGCGATCCTGCATGCCGGCATGGTCGTCGAAAATCGCGCGCAAGGTGGACACCGCCTGTCCCAGCATCGCCACTTCGTCGAGCATGCTGCGGATCATCCGTGCGCCAAGGTCGATGACGACGCCGCCCGGGAGCAGGTAGTCGAACAGGTAACGCTGGCCGAAAGCGTCCTGGTTGAGACGGACCAGCTGCTCCTTCAGGCTGGAGAACTGCACCAGGCCGAAAGCCAGGCCGGCATCGTTGCCCAGACCGCCCAGGTCGCCCAGGTGATTGGCAATGCGCTCACGCTCGAGCGCCAGTGCGCGCAGGGCCGCGGCACGGCGCGGCAGTTCGGTTTCCGTGATCGCCTCGAGCGCGGCGCAGTAGGCCCAGGAAAACGCCACCGTGCTGTCGCCGCAGATCCGGGCCGCCAGCCGATGGCCCTCCTGCAAGGGCAGCCTGTCGAAGCGTTTGGCGATGCCCTTGTGGGCATAGCCAAGGCGTTCCTCCAGCCGCAGCACTTTCTCGCCCACCACGGAAAAGCGGAAATGGCCCGGCTCGATCGTTCCGGCGTGCACCGGACCCACGGCTATTTCATGCACCCCGTCGCCGCTGACCGGCACGAACGGATAGGGTTTGGCATGAATGGCATAACTTTGGGTGGCGCCCACGTCGCGGCGCAGCGGAAAGATATTCTCGGGCCAGCCGCCATGGCGCAACCACGGTCGGCCATCCCCCGCATCGGCCCGCAACCCGAGCAGGTCGTACAACGCACGCTGCAGGCGGTCGGCCACCGGGAACAAGTGGCCGAGCGCGGGGTACACGGTATTTCCGCCGGCCAGGGCGTGCTCCAGCACCATGACCTGATCGGGCAACAGCAAGGCGGCGAACACGCGAAAGGCACCATCGCGGTCGCGGTCGTCGGTGCCCCACAGGGTGAGCAGGCCAGCGCCCTGGTCGTGCAGATGCTGCGCGTGGGCCAGCCATTGCGCGGCATCGACTGCCACACGCCGTGCCACCACATTGGCGGGCAAGCGGAGGTCTTCGGGCTTGAGCGAATCGTCGGTCATGTTGTCATCCCATCAGCCGGCAATCAGCCGGGCCGCCAGGCGATACCACTCGGCCAGGGCCGGCGGAATGTAGACACCCATCATCAGCACGATCCCGAGATGGATGAATACCGGAACCAGTGCCGGCGAGTGCGGCAGCGGCCGGTCATCCGTGTCGCCGAACACCATCGGTTGCAGGCGACTGAAGATTGCGGCGAAGGCGACCGCTAGGGCTACCAGCAGGATCGGCGTGGCCCACGGATGATCCCGCATCGCGGTGATCAGTACCAGGTATTCGCTGGTGAAGACGCCGAACGGCGGCATGCCGAGAATCGCCAGGCCGCCGAGCATCAGTCCCCAGCCCACGCTGGGATGAATCGCCAGCAGGCCGCGGATCTTGTCCATGCGCTGCGTGCCCGACAGCTGTGTGGCATGACCGGCGGCAAAGAAGATCGCGGACTTCGTCAGCGAGTGCATCGTCATGTGCAACAGCGCCGCGAAGTTGGCGATCGGGCCGCCCATGCCGAACGCAAAGGTGATGATGCCCATGTGCTCGATCGAGGAATACGCGAACAGCCGCTTGATGTCGCGCTGGCGCCACAGGAAGAAGCTCGCCAGCACCGTCGACAGCAGGCCGAAGCCCATCAACATGTGGCCCGGCAGCGTCGAATGCAGCGCCCCGTCGGCGAGAATCTTGCAGCGGATCACGGCATACAACGCGACATTGAGCAGCAGGCCGGACAGCACCGCCGACACCGGCGTCGGACCTTCGGCATGCGCATCCGGAAGCCAGTTGTGCAGCGGCGCCAGTCCGACCTTGGTACCGTAGCCGACCAGCAGGAAGACGAAGGCCAGACCCATCACCCGCGGTTCCAGCTGACCCTTGACCGCATTCAGATGCGTCCACAGCAAGGCATTCATGCCCTCGCCCCCGAGCACGTTCTCGGCGGCGGCGTACAGCAGCGCGGTGCCGAACAGCGCCAGCGCAATGCCCACGCCGCACAGGATGAAGTACTTCCAGGCAGCCTCGACGCTGGCCCGCGTGCGATACAGCGAAACCAGCAGCACCGTCGACAGCGTGGCCATTTCCATCGAGACCCACAGAAAACCCATGTTGTTGGTGGTCAGCGCCAGCAGCATGGCCGCCATGAACAGCTGGTACATGCTGTGGTACAGCCGCAGTCGCGCCGCGGTGAGCCGGCCATGTTCGGCTTCGATGCGCATGTAGGGCCGCGAAAACACGGAGGTCGTGAAACCGACCAGGGCGGTCAGCGCAACCAGGAACACATTGAACGGATCGATGAAGAACTCTTCATGCAGGGCGGTCATCGATCCGCCGTGGATGATCCTGAGCACCAGTGCCGTCGCCGCCAGCAAGGTGGCGAGGCTGATCGCCACGCTCACTTCGGCGGCATAGCGCTTCGCGCCGACGACGGCGAGCAGCATCGCGCCAAGCAGGGGACAACCCAGGACCAGCAGGATCTCCACGTCAATCCTCCTTGAGAGATTCGAGTTGGTCCAGATCGAGGCTGTCGAACTGCTCCCGGATATGGAAAAAGAAGATGCCGAAGATGAACACCGCCACCAGCAGGTCAAGCGCCATGCCGAGTTCCACCACCATCGGCATGCCATAGGTCGTGCTGGTGGCGGCGAAGAACAGGCCGTTTTCCAGCGACAGGAAACCGATCACCTGGGTGAACGCCTTGCGGCGGGCCAGTATCATCAGGAACGACAGCAAAATGACCGCCAGCGCGATCCCCAGCGTATTGCGCAGCACGGTCGTGGCCAGCGCGCTGACCGGCTGCGCCAGGCCGAACGCGAAGATCACCAGGCCCAGGCCGACCAGCATCAGCGTCGGCACATTGACCAGCGGCTCGTTGTCGCGTTCGATCCCCAGCTTGCGCATCAGGCGGAACAGGATCCACGGCAACACGCACACCTTGAGCACGAAGGTGAGCGCGGCCGAATAGAACAGGTGCGGGAGGTGGGCCGTGGAAGCCACCAGCAGGGTCGAGGCCACCAGCACGGCACCTTGCCACACCAGCAGGATCAGCAGCCGGCGGCTGCGCCGTTCGGCCAGCATGGCGAAGGAGATCAGCAGCAAGGCGCCGGCCAGCATCTGCACGACTTGGGTGGCGAGATTCAGGTGGGCCATGGCTTCACACTTCCAGCAGCAGGTGCACGAGCAGGCCGAGCACGGCGAGCAGGAACGCCATGGTCAGGAACTCCGGCGCACGGAACAGCCGCAGCTTGGCCGTGATGCTTTCGAGCAGCGCGAGCGCGGCGCCGGCGACGACCAGCTTGGCGATCAGGGCGCCGATGGCCAGCGCCAGCAGGCCGGGGCCGGCGCCATGCAAGGCGATGCCCCAGGGCATGAACAGCGTGAAGCCGATGCAGGCGTAGTTGAACAGCTTCAGCCAGGCGGCCCACTCGATCAGTGCCAGATGACGTCCCGAGTACTCCAGGGTCATCGACTCGTGGATCATCGTCAGCTCGAGATGGGTCGTCGGATTGTCGACCGGCAGGCGTGCATTTTCCGCCAGCAGCACCATCACGAACGCGACCGCGGCGAAGAACAGGCTCGGGTGCAACATGATGTGCGGCTGCCGCAGCACGACCTCCACCACGCGGGGCAACGCGGTGCTGCCGAACGCCATGAAGGCGCTGAACAGCACCATCAGCAGCGCCGGCTCGGTGAGAAATCCGATCATCATTTCGCGGCGGGCGCCCATCGAGCCGAATGCGGTACCCACGTCCATCGCCGCGAGCGACATGAATACGCGCCCGGTGGCGAACACGCCCACCAGCGCGATCGCATCGGCCACCCGGGCCAGCGGCAGGTCGGTCGTCACCGAAGGAATGATCGCCGCGGCCACCACCATCGTGGCAAACACCACATAGGGCGCCGAGCGGAACAGCCAGGACGCATGGGTCGCCAGCGCCACATCCTTGTGGAACAGCTTGCGCAGTACCCGGTACGGTTGCCACAGCGGCGGCGCGGAGCGGTTCTGCAGCCAGGCCCGGCATTGCCCGACCCACCCGGCGAACAGCGGCGCCAGCGCGATCGCCAACAGGCACTCGCCCACCTGCCATGCGTATGCGGTGGCGCTCACAGGACCCACACCAGCAGCAGGATCAGGGTCAGGAAGCTGTACAGCAGATAGGTCGCCAGCCGCCCGCCCTGCAGGATCGTCACCCGCTCGGCGGTGCGCAGCACGAAGCGCGACAGCGGCAGGTAGAGCGCATGCCAGAAGTGCTCCTCGATCTGCACGCGATACTGCGGTTGCGGGTCGGACGGCAACGGCAGTTCGCGCTGCATGCGGAACACCGGCCCGAACAGATGGCGGATCGGCTGGCCGAAGCCCTCGGCCGAATCCTGCATGCGCGGTGTCTGCCAGCGGTAGCCGCAATCCCATGCCGGTGTACGGCGAACGCGACCGTGATAGAACCGGCGCACCAGCACGAACGTGGCGGCGACCACCAGCACCAGTCCGGCCCACAGCCACAGGCCGCTGTACGACGCCTGGTTCGAGGCGAGCGGCGTCATCCACCAGGGCGACGGTCCGCGTTGCACGGTCGCGCCGACCAGTTGTCCGGTGATGCGACCCACGACATCCAGCGCGACCTGGGGAAACACACCGACCAGCACGCAACCCAGTGCCAGCCAGCTCAGGCCGGTCCGCTCCAGCCAGCCGGCTGGATGCGCCTGTTCCAGCGCGCGCTCGCGTGGCTGACCAAGAAACACCACACCGTAGAACTTCACCATCACATAGCCCGCCAGCGCCGCCGTCAGCGACACGATCGCCGCGCCCAGTGGCACGATCATGTTCAGGAAGGCGTGCGGAATCTGCGGCGTCTGCAGGAATGCCTGCAGCAGCAGCCACTCCGAGACGAACCCGTTGAGCGGCGGCAACCCGGCGATGGCGAGCGAGCCGATCAGTGCCAGCCCCGCCACCCACGGCATGTAGCGGATCAATCCGCCGAGCTTGCCCAGGCTGCGTTCGCCGGTCGCATGCATCACCGAGCCGGTGGCGAGAAACAGCAGGCTCTTGAACAACGCATGGTTGAACGAGTGGATCAGCGCCGCCGCCAGGGCCAGCGCCGCGAGCAGGCGCATGTCGAAGCTGCGGCACAGCAGGGCCAGGCCGATACCCGCAAAGATCAACCCGATGTTCTCGATCGAGGAATACGCCAGCAGGCGCTTCATGTCGGTCTGCACGGCGGCGAAGATGGCGCCGTACATGGCCGTGCCCAGGCCCACGCCCAGGGTCAGCAAACCCCACCACCAGGGGCCGGCATGCAGCAGATCCCAGCTGACTCGCAACATGCCGTAGACCGCGACCTTGAGCATCAGGCCACTCATCATCGCCGACACCGGCGACGGCGCGGCAGGGTGGGCTTCGGGCAACCACACATGCAGCGGCACCAGGCCGGCCTTGGCGCCGAAGCCGAGCAGCGCCAGCACGAAGGCCGCACTGGCCCAGGCTGGCGCCAGCGTGGCGCCACGCATCGCATCGAAGGTCATCAGCCAGCTGCCGCCTTGCAGCACGCCGAAGCACAGCAGGATTCCCAGTGCACCGACATGCGCCATCAGCAGGTACAGAAAACCGGCGCGCCGGATCTCGGGCAGGCGATGCTGCGTGACCACCAGGAAATACGAGCTCAGCGCCATGGTCTCCCAGGCCACCATGAACATGTAGGCGTCGTCGGCCAGGATGACCAGGGCCATGCTGGCCAGGAACAGGTGGTACTGCAGGCCCATCATCCCCGGCGCGGTGCCCTCGCCCGCCCGGAAATAGCCGGCGGCGAAGACCGAAATGCCGGCCCCCGCGATGCCCAGCAACAGCAGGAAGAAACCGGACAGCGCATCCAGCCGTACGTGAAAGTGCAGGCTCGGCAGTCCGAGCGGAAGCACCGCGGTCTGCGCGGAAAAGTGCGCCGTCAGCGCCACTGCACCCGCGCCGGCCACGCCCAGCGCAATCAGCGCGCCCACCGGGAACAAGGTGCGGGCGACCCAGCGGATGCTGTTCGGGCGAGCCAGACCGAGCGCGCCCAGCACCAGCCAGGCGGCGATCAAGCCGAGCAATGCGGTCAGCGCAGTAGTCGATGCGATCCCGTTCACACCTTTCGAATCCCTGGGATGCCGCGGGTCAGGACCCGCGTTTGTGCGAATTTCATGATAACCGTATTATCATTGAACTTGACCTGAAAAGGTAAGACAGAAAATACGCGCATGCCTGTAGAGAACCGCACCGCCCGATTGACCGTCCTGATCGACCCGCGCAAGAAAGCGGTGCTCGAACGCCTGTGTGCCGAAGAGGACGCTACTCCCTCGCAGGTCGTGCGCCGGTTGATCCGCGAATACATCGAACGCAAGTCCGGTCGCCCATGGCATGCCGAGGACGAACCTGCCCCAACCGCGGCACCCCGGGTCAGGCGAAGCCATGTCCGCGCACGATAAGGGCGCCGGGGCGCCGAAGAAGGCCGCAGGCCGCACGTCGCCATTGCGGACACCGGGGCTGGGCTCCGGGCAAGTCGCCTTCGTGGGGGAAGCGGTGGAACGGGATCTGCTCGTGCAGATCCTGTGCTGGCCCACGATTTCGGTCGCCTGGTCCATGCTCAGCGAGGCCGCGCTGGCGATGCGCAACGTGCGCGAAGGCTTGTCGATGTCCAGTGCCGTCGAAAGTTCATCCTGGCTGCAGCAGGTGGCGCCGCAGTTGAGTCGCCCGCTCGAGCGGGAGCTCGGCGCCGCCGAAAGCACGCTGGCCACCTTGGTCGGCCGCCTGCCGGTGCGCTTCGCGGTCGCGATCGTGGAACATGAGGCCGATGCCCAGCAGACCTCCGCGGCGCTGACCAGCCGTGCGCTGTTTTCAGGTTGCCTGGCGGCCTACGACAGTTTTCTCAAGACCTCCAATCAGGCCGCCTTCCGGGTCATGGTCGTGCCCAACCGCGACGATGCGCAGAACGAACAACGACTGGCCGTCTACAACGAGTTGCTGCCCCACCTGGATGGTGCCAAACGGCTCAGCGCGATCGAACTGGCGTTCTGGCCCGAAGCCAGGCTGCCGTTGCCGATGGAAGTGGCGCAACTGGCGGCGGCGGCGGTGCTCCGCCATCTGCGGGATCCGACGCAAGGCAACCCGCTGTTCGACGTCGTCCGCGACAACCTGGCGTCGCCCTCGCGCTTCCACGTGGGCACGAAATTGAAGAGCGTGCGTTCGCGGCATTGAGGCGGGCTTGGACTCAGCCAGCTTCGATCGCCGGTGCTGCGCCGATGCTGCGCAACGCCGGGCTGCTCATGCAGCCGAGGGCAATGGCGGTGAGCAGCAGACCGGCGCCGACGAACAGTGCCGGCAGCGAGACGACTTTCAGCAGGCTGCCGGCCAGTGCGGCGGAGAGTGGCCCCAGGCCCATGAAGGTGAACATCAGCACGCTCATGGTGCGGCCCATCATCTCCGGTGCGACCCGGCGCTGGATCCAGCTGACGATGGCGATCTGCGCGATACCGCCCAGCGCGCCGGTGCCGGCCAGCAGCACCGCGCCGGCGCCGGTCGAATGCACCAATGCCAGTGCGGCCAGAGCCAGGCCGGCGATGCTGTCGATGGTCAACACCATCAGGCCGAGCCGGCCGCGCACGAAGCGGCTTGCCAGGCCGGACAGTGCACTGCCCAACAGCATGCCGCCACCGTTGGCGGTCATCAGGATACCCAGCGAGGCCGCGCCCAGATCCATGCGGGTGTCGGCCAGAACGGGCAGACCGACCTGCAGCGGGCCGCCGACAAATACCGATACCACCGCGGCATAGAGGATGAAGGCGCGCAGCGGTAGGTCGGCCCAGATCACCCGGATCCCGCTCGCCACGTTGGCCAGCACGCCGCCGGCCGGCAGCTTCGGATGGAAATCGCCGTGCACGCGAATCAGCAGCAGCGAGCCGAGCGAAAACAGGAAACTCGCCGCATCGATGCCGAAGGCGAGACCCAGCCCGCTGGCATCGGCAAGGCGGTGCCCGTGGTTCGCATGCGCACCCATGCTGATCACCGCGCCAGCCAGCGCCGGGCCGATGAACATGCTGAGCTGGCGCATGCCCATCACCAGCGCATTGGCCGGCTGCAACTGTTGCGGCATCATCAGCTGCGGCAGGATCGCCGAGCCGGCCGGATAGGCAAACGCGGTGGACAAACCGATCCCCAGCGCGATCGCATACACCAGCCACATCTGAATGCCGCCCAGCAGCACGAGGGTGGCGAGCAGGGCCACCAGCAGTGCATTCACGCCACGCGCGGACAACAGCACCCGTCGTGGCGACAGCCGGTCGACCACCGCGCCGCCGATCAGCATGAAGGCGGCGCGCGGCAACGCCATCGCGGCCAGCACCAGACCGAGCGCGGCAGGGTCGCCGGTGAGTTTCAGCACCAGCCAGGGCAGCGCCACCAAGGTGAACTGGTCGCCCAGCATCGAGATCGTGCTGCCGCCGAACAGCAGGCGGAAATTGCGGTTGGCAAAGACGGACTCGCGGCGTGCCGTCTGCATCGGGAAGCCTCTGGCGTTGCAGGCGGCGAAGCCTGGCGTCGTGGAAAAAGGTCATCGGGTGAAGCGGGTGTGCAGCGACGGCAAACGGACTTCGGCGCACCCCGGATGCCGATGCCTCGCTGCCGGTAGATGGTACGTGACCTCCCCTGTCGTCGTCTGGGCCGGAAGTCACGGGCGTTCCACCCGGCCGTCTTGCTATGGTTGGACATTGCCCGAAGGGAACGTGAAGAATGACCCTGCGCTTGCGCCCGGCCGCCTTGCTGGCCTCGTTCGTCCTGCTGAGCGCGGCCGTCGCGCCGCCGTCGATCGCAGCGGAGCTGAGCATTCCGCCGATCCAGTATCGCGAACGCACGTTGCCCAACGGCCTGCAGGTGTTGAGCGTGGAGAACCACGCCAGCCCGAACGTGGCGGTGCAGATGTGGTACCACGTCGGCTCCAAGGACGACCCGCGGGGGCGCTCCGGTTTCGCGCATCTGTTCGAACACCTGATGTTCAAGAGCACGAAGCACATGCATGCCGAAGAGATGGATCGGCTGACCGAGGACGTCGGCGGCGCCAACAATGCCTCCACCGGCGACGATGTCACCAACTATTTCGAGGTGGTGCCGGCCAATTACCTGCAGACCCTACTGTGGGCCGAAGCCGAGCGGCTGTCCAACCTCAACGTCGACCAGAAGAACTTCGCCTCCGAACGCGCCGTGGTGGAAGAGGAGTACCGCACGCGCGTGCTGGCGCAGCCGTACGGCAAGCTGTTCAACGCGATCGATCGGTACTCGTACAAGGTGCATCCGTACAGGCGCCCGACCATCGGCAGCATCGAGGATCTCGAAGCGGCTTCGCTGCATGACGTGATCGACTTCCACCACACGTTCTACCGCCCCGACAACGCCACCCTGATCGTGGCCGGCGATTTCGACCCGAAGCAGCTCGATGCCTGGGTCGACCGCTACTTCGGCTGGATACCGAAACCGTCCACGCCGGTGCCGCAAGTCACCGCGAAAGAGCCGGCGCGCCGGAAGAATCGTCGTTACACCGTGACCAGCGCCACCGCACCATTGCCGGCGCTGGTGCAGACCTGGCTGATTCCGCCCGCCGCCGACAGCGCCGACTACGTTCCGTTGCAGGTGGCTGCCGCGTTGCTGTCGCAGGGCGATTCGTCGCGCCTGTACCAGTCGCTGGTGTATCGCCACGAGGTTGCCCAGCAGGTCGGCGCCGAAGCGGATGGCCGTGTCGGTCCGGGGCTGTTCACCGTCTATGCGATCCTCGCCAGCGGTCATCGGCCGGCCGAAGCGGAGAAGCTGCTGAACGAGGAGATCGTCTGGCTGGCCACCCAGCCGATTTCCGCCGCGGAACTCGACAAGGTGAAGACCCAGCTGTTGACCAGCGAACTGAGGCACCGCCAGACCGCACAGGGCATCGCGTTCGCGCTGGGCCAGGCAGCCCTGATCGACGGTGGTCCGCAACGCGTCAATACGGATCTCGCCTTGTTGCAGCGGGTCACGGCCGCCGATGTGCACCGCGTGCTGCAGAAATATGTCACCGGGGCACACAGCGTCACCATCGATTATCTGCCGCAGGCGGCGCCGGCAACGCCGGGCGCCGGCAAGGGAGAAGCGAAATGAGCCGTTCGATGAAGGCCCTGCGTCTGGCCGTCTTTACGGCCGCCATGACCCTCGCCGGCGCCGTGCTGGCCGCGCCTGTCGCAACGGCAATGGCCACCGATGCCTTTCCGGACGCGCCACCGCCACCCGGCCCGACGCCGAAACTGACGGTGCCCATGCCGTTCGCGCAGAGGCTGGCGAACGGCATGCAACTGATCAGTGCGCAGCGCACCGACTTGCCGCTGGTGACCGCGCAACTGGTGCTGCGCAGCGGCGGCGAGATGGATCCGCCGCGTCTGGCCGGCCTGGCCGACCTCACCGCGAACCTGCTGACCAAGGGTGCCGCGGGCAAGACCGCGCCGCAGGTTGCCGCCGCTGCCGAAGCGCTCGGCGGTTCGCTGACGGCTGCTGCCGGCTGGGACGAAAGTGCCGTCGGCATCACCGTGACCACACCCAAGCTGCCGCTGGCCCTGGGTCTGCTGGCCGACGTGGTGCGTCGGCCGACTTTCAGTGCCATGGAGCTGAAGCGCGCGCAGACCCAGGCCATCGACGATCTGCGCCTGATGCTCAGCCGGCCCACCGCACTGGCTTCGCTGGCCGCCACGCGCGGTGTGTTCGGCGACGGCGCCTATGGCCATTCGCGCAGCGGTACGCCGGCTTCGATTGCGCGGATCACCCGCGCCGACGTGCAGCAACTGCATCGCACGCTGTATCGACCGGACAACGCGGTCCTGATCCTGACCGGCGACATCACGCCGGCCCAGGCGCGGCAGCTGGCCCAGGCCAGCTTCGGCGACTGGCAGAAGCCGGCCGCGCCACTGCCGGTCAAGCCAATGGGGAAAACCGCCAGCCACTTGCCGGCGATCGTGCTGATCGACCAGCACGGTGCCGGCCAGGCCGGCGTGGTCGTGGCCCATGCCGCGCCCTCGCGCGGCGATGCCGGCTACTACGTCGGCATGGTCGCCAATGCGGTACTGGGTGGCTCGTATTCGGCGCGGCTCAATGAGGAGATCCGCATCAAGCGCGGACTCTCCTATGGCGCCAGCAGCCGGCTCGAACCGATGAGCGATGCCGGGCTGTGGCTGGCTGCGGCGCAGACCAAGAATCCGTCGGCGCCGCAGGTGGTCGACCTGATGCTGGGCCAGTTCGCCCGCCTCGGCCATTCACGGGTATCCGGGGCGGAGCTGGCCGCACGCAAGGCGACACTGATCGGCAGCTACGGCCGCCGCCTCGAGACCACGGATGGGCTCGCCGCGCAGATCGCCGAGCTGGCGATCTACGGCATCGATCTGCGGCAGATCGGCAACTACATCGAACAGGTGCAGGCGGTCACGCCGAAGCAGGTCGAGGCGTATGCACGCAAGCATCTGGATGCCGACGGCAGCAAGGTGGTGGTGGTCGGCGACACCGCGCAATTCGCCACCGCGTTGCGCAAGGCGCATCCGCACGCGGCGTTGCTGGAATCCACCACGCTGGATCTGGACAGCCCCAGCCTGCTTGCGCCGGCCACCGCAAAATAATCAGGCAGCGGTCGTGGACCAGCCCGGTGCCCGCTGGCGGCTAGCCGCCGGGCATCCCGGTTGAACCTCGCGGCTCGAAACAGCGGAGGGTTTTCCTGTGCAACGTGCGCCGTTGTTCGCGGGCGGGGCCATTCTGTAGACTGCGGCGAGCTCAAATCCGCACCACTCCCCGCCCGATAGGCCCCCCCGCATATGCTCGTCAACAAGCCATTGCGCTTCATCATAGCGATCTGCCTGCTGCTGCCTGCCCTGCCCGCCGCCGCTACCCGCCTGGACCTGCAGGCCGGCCACAGCTACACGAGCAACCGCGGTACCGCCGCCGTCTTCGTCGAGAGCGTGTTCGACGAGCACCGCATCGGGAGCACCCGTTTCAGCTGGTCGCCGGATGCCTCGCTGGGCTGGATCAATGGACGCGACATCGGCATCTATCGCAACAACCGCTATGGCACGACCGAGGATGCATGGCTGCTGGCCGGCGGCGTGCGCGCCCATTACGGCGATGCGGGCGACTGGTATCACCACGTATTCCTGAGTTTTCAGCCGGCCTACAATTCGGCGCGGACCCAGGCACTGAGCAGCGCCTACGAATTCGTCAGCACGCTGGGTTGGCAGGGGCAGCACTTCAGCGTGGAGGTTCGTCATATCTCCAACGGGGCGCTGCACCATCCCAATCGCGGCGAAACCATGGCCCTGGTCGGCGTGGCCTTCCAGCTGTAACGCACGTCATCGCGGGTCATCGGATTTCCAGTCGGATTTCCCGGCAGCCAACACCGATGCACTCAATGACCGCCGCTGGCCGCCGCGGCTTTCGGGGTGAACGGCGGTCTGGCCAGCCAGATCACGAGCATCAGTCCGATGAACACCCAGCCCAGCATGTGGAACACCTCGTTGAACGAGATCTGCGAGCCCTGCTGGGTGATCATGCCATTGATGATGCTGCCGGCACGATGCGGATCGCCGTGGCCAAGCTGCTTCATTGCGGCCTGCGCGAGCGGATTGTAGGCGGTGATGTGCTCGGCCAGCTGTTCATGGTGAACGACCGAACGGCGGTTCCACAGGAAGATCGTGATCGAGGCGGAAAAGCTGCCGCCCAGGGTACGCAGGAAGGTCGACAGGCCTGAACCTGCGGCAATCTCGTTCTGCTGCAGATCCGACAGCAGGATGCTCAGCACCGGCATGAAAAACAGGGCCACGCCCAGACCCTGCAGCAGCTGCGCCATCGCCACGTGGTAGAAATCCACCTGCAGGTAGAAGCCCGCGCGCAGGAAGCAGGTCGCGCCCATCACCAGGAACGCCGCGGCGGCGAGCAGCCGCAGGTCGGTGCGGCCGGCATACTTGCCCACGAAGAATGTCAGCAGGATCGGAATCACGCCCAGCGGCGCGGTGGCGTAGCCGGCCCAGATCGCGGTGTAGCCCAGATCCTGCTGCAGCCACAGCGGTACCAGCAGGGCGATCGAGAAGAACGCGGCGTAGCCAAGCACCATCGCCAGCGTGCCCGCAGTGAAGTTGCGGTGGCGGAACAACCGCAGATCGACGATCGGGTCCTTGTCGGTCAACTCCCAGATCAGGAATATCGCCAGCGCGACGGCCGAGACGATGCTGGTGATGATGATGAAGCTGGAGTCGAACCAGTCCGCATCGTTGCCCTTGTCCAGCACGATCTGCAGGGCGCCGACGCCGATGATCAAGGTGATCAGGCCGACGTAATCGATCTTCGGGCGCTCGGTCTTCTCCATTTTCAGGCTCAGCTGGCTGGCCACCACCGTGCTGGCGAAGATGCCGATCGGCACGTTGATGAAGAAGATCCACGGCCAGGAATAATTGTCGGTGATCAGGCCGCCGAGGATCGGGCCGGCGATCGGTGCCACCACCGTCACCATCGCCAGCAGCGCCAGTGCCATGCCGCGTCTGGCCGGCGGGTAGATGCCGATCAGCAGGCTCTGGGTGACCGGATACATCGGTCCGGCCACCGCGCCCTGCACCGCGCGGAACACCAGCAGCATGCCCATGCTCTGCGAGATGCCGCACATGAAGGAGGCCAGCGAGAACAGCAGCGTGCACCACACGAACAGCTTCACCTCGCCGAAGCGGCGGGTGAGAAAGCCGGTCAGCGGCAGCGCGATCGCCATGCTCACTGCGAACGAGGTGATCACCCAGGTGCTCTGGTCGTTGCTCACGCCAAGGTTGCCGGCGATCGTCGGCAGCGACACGTTGGCGATCGTCGTGTCCAGCACCTGCATGAAGGTGGCCAGCGACAAACCGATCGTTGACAGGGCCAGATTGGGCGGGCGGAAATGGGTAGTCATCGGAACCGCTGTTTGTTGTGGGAACGCACCGCGTGCGCGCTGCATTGTTGTAGGAGCGCGCTTGCGCGCGATGCTCTTGCCCTGATCAAGCCCAAGAGCATCGCGCGCAAGCGCGCTCCTACGCGGGTTTCATCGGGCGCTGCCACCCATGTTGGCGTGGATGATCTGCGCGATCTCCGCGTCGGCCTTGTCCAGTTGCTGCCGGTAGATCGTGGTGCTGAAAGCCGGCCGGGTCGGCGAATGCGTAGCCAGGGTCGGGCCGCTGCGATCGTGCAGGTTGACGTCGACAGCCAGCGACATGCCAAGGCGCAACGGATGCTGGTCCAGCTGCCGCGGATCGGTGAACACCACGCGCACGGGGATGCGTTGCACGATCTTGATCCAGTTGCCGGTGGCGTTCTGCGCCGGCAGCAGCGAGAACGCGCTGCCGGTGCCGACGCCCAGGCTCTGCACCCTGCCCTTGTAGGTCACCGCGCTGCCGTAGACATCGGAGGTGATCTGTACCGGCTGGCCGATGCGCATGTCGGTGAGCTGGGTTTCCTTGAAGTTCGCGTCGATCCACACACCGTGGAGCGGTACCACCGCCATCAAGGGCGCGCCGGGCTGCACGCGCTGACCCAGCTGTACCGTGCGTTCGGCCACATAGCCGTCCACGGGCGCCACCAGCGTGGTGCGTGAATCCGCCAGCAAGGCCGCACGCAACCGGGCAGCGGCGATCTGCACGTCCGGGTGCGAGGCGACTACGGTGTCGTCGACCAGCACCTTGCTGGTCTGGTACTGCTGCTCGACCGCGGTCAGGCCGCTCTCGGCGGCGGTCAGCGCGTCGCGGGCGTGCGCAAGCTCTTCGGCCGAGATCGCGCCCGAGCGGGCCAGGTCGCGGCGGCGTCGATAATCGGCGCGCGCCTTGTCCACCGCCACCTTGCGCGCGGCCACATCCGCCCGCGCGCCGGTCACGCTGCTGTACAGGCCGCGCACCTTGCGCACGGTATTGGCCAGGTTGGCCCGGGCTTCGGCCAGCGCCACGTCGGCGTCGCTGGGGTCGAATCGCACCAGCACTTCGCCGGCACGCACCCGGTCGCCGTCATCGGCACCGATGCTCACCACGGTGCCGGCGATCTGCGGGGTGATCTGCACCACGTTGCCATTGACGTAGGCGTCGTCGGTGCCCTCGTACCAACGGCCGTCGAGGAAATACCACACGGCCCAGCCGATCAGGCCGAGCAACACGACGCCGCCGAGCATGCGCAGCAGCATGCCGCGCGGGTTTTTTTTCGGCTGTGGTGCGACCGGGGTTTCGGCCACGACCGGATTCTGGCTGGACATGAGGCTGCCTCAGGAACGTGTAGGGGTGGGAGATGGGGCGGGTGCGAGCGTGCCGGCCTGCGGCTGGAAACCGCCGCCGAGGGCCTCGATCAATTGCACCGAAAGGTCGACCTGCCGAGCCTGCAGCGAAGCCATGGCTTGCTCGGCGACCAGCAATTGCCGACGTACGCTGAGCGACTCCAGATAGTTGCCGATGCCGGCGCGATAACGTTGCTGCGCCATGTGCCAGGCGTCGGCAGCGGCATCCTGCGCGCGCCGCTGTGCGGCGATCTGCTCGTGCAGCGACTGCAGTGCGGACACGTCGTCGGCGACCTGGTTGAGCGCACCGACCAGGGTCTGGTTGTACTGCGCCACGGCGATGTCGTACTGCGCGTCCTGGTAGGACAGCTGGGCGCGCAGGCGGCCGCCATCGAAAAGCGGCAGGCTGATCGACGGCCCGGCCTGGTAGAACCGTGCCGGCAGGCTGAGCGGGTTGCCGCCGCCCAGCGCGATCACGCCGGCCAGCGCGCCGATGCTGACGTTCGGCATGAATTCGGCTTTCGCCGCCTTGATGTCCTGGCGCGAAGCCTCGACACGCCAGCGTGCGGCCACCAGGTCGGCGCGATGGCCGAGCAGATCCACCGGCAGGTCGGTCGGCACCGCCAGCGCGCCGGGCTTCAGCAGTTGCGGCCGGGTGATGTCCAGCCCGCGATCCGGGCCCTTGCCCAGCAGCACGGCCAGCGACGATCGCGCTGCATCGATCGCCCGCGTGGCTTGCGCAAGCTGCTGCGTAGCCGTGTCCACTTCGACATCGCTCTGGCGCAGCTGGATCCGGTTGTCGATGCCGGCGGCAACCCGCTGGCGGGTCAGCTCGCGCGAGGTCTTCGCGCGATCGAGCTCGGCCTCGCTCAGGTCCCGCTGACGGAAGGCGTAGCCAAGTTCGGCGTAGGCGCGCGCGACATTGCCGGACAGTTCGATGCGCGCGGCGCGCGCCTCGATCTGCGCCACCCGTGCCGTGCCCAGCGCTGCCTGCCAGGCGGCGCGCTTGCCGCCCCACAGATCCAGGCCCCAGTCGAAGCTCACGTAGCCGTACTTGGCCAGCTCGAAACGGCCACCGCCGGGCAGGACCGTGGAGGGAAGGCGCGCACCGGACACGCCGGCGTTGGCGGTCACGCTGGGCTCGCGTGCGGCATCGGCGCGGCCGGCTTCGGCCTGCGCCGCGCGTGCCCGCGCATCGGCCATGCCCAGTCCCGGGTTGTCGTGCAGCGCTTCGCGCATCAGCGCATCGAGCTGCGGGTCGCCCAGCCCGTGCCACCAGTCGGCGGACGGCCATGCGGCGGCGGACAGCTTCACGCCGGCCAGGCTATGCCCGCTCTTGAGCGAGGTCGGGTCGATCGATGTGCCGTCCGGGCGCAGACCGCCGCTGCTGACGCAAGCGGTCAACGCGAGAGTCAGGGCGGACACAGCCGCAAGTAGATGCAGACGCATGGTGATGAGATCCGGAGGAGTTCAGTTCTTGTCGCGAAGTGCGTGCAGCACTCGTTCCAGGTAATTGCACAGCTGGGTTTGTTCGATCGGTTTCAACGAGCGTTGTGCGGCCACCATGACGCGGTTGCCGCAGGCCAGCGCCGTGTCCTGCCACATGCGGCTGCCGGCGTCGGTCAGTTCGATGCGCAAGGCGCGGCGATCCTGTGCGTGCGGGCTGCGGCGCAGATAGCCCTTGCGTTCCAGGTGGTCCAGCTGCCGGGTCATCGCGCCGCCATCCAGTTCGACCGCGCGGGCCAGTTCGGTGGCCGACAGCGGCCCCAGTTGCTGGGCCTTCTTCAGGATCAGGTACTGGGTGAAACTCAAGTCCAGCCCCTGGCTGGCCAGTTCCGCCTCGATCGCGCGCACCAGTTCGGAACGCACCAGCGTCAGCAACACGCCAAGGCTGGGCTTGGATGTCGCGTCGGGGCTGACCGTTTCGGCGGGGTGCGGAAGCTCTTTCACGCCGCGTATTCTATTGCCCAAAAGATATTTGTCAAGGCAAATACATCGCAGCTTATGTTTGCCCTGACAAGGTCAAGGGTGATTGGGAGACAACG
>Ga0307377_10001840_pt1 | contig 25970 bp, 23 predicted proteins | sample TR3MG_FD_202535 | JGI IMG/M metagenome (GOLD analysis project Ga0307377, IMG submission 202535) | Soil microbial communities from Risofladan, Vaasa, Finland - TR-3 | ecosystem: Environmental > Terrestrial > Soil > Coastal area > Acid sulfate soil | place: Finland: Risofladan, Vaasa | collected... | reverse complement strand
CTCTCCCATTGTTCCGCCTGTTCCAGAATAATCCCGTATGACATCTGACAATATCGGGTCCCATTCATAAAGTATACTACTGGTGGCGGAAAGTATCATGTCACCATTGCATGGGTTATGGAAGATGTAATCTTTTGATTGCTCATAGTTAGGTGTGCCCTCTTCATGCACCAAGCCATCTAATATGATCCTGGTATACTCTGGTACTAAATTGTAATGCTCATCATCAGCATCACCTAGAGTATATTGATAACCACCGTATGTGGATATACCAAAACTTCTAAAATTAAGTTTCTCTTTGAAATATATCTTAGATTTATATATCGTCTTCTTTTTTTCATAAGGGAAATGTAAATATATAGCTACAGGGTCCCAATCAAACTCATGTGCTGACTGCTCTTGTTGAAACCATGCAGCATGTAGCCATACTGCTAACCACTCCTCATCACCATTTACCCAGAAGTAATGGGGGTTGGTTGGTACTACTCCCGGACCAGCGGCGTAGTTCCAATCTGCACCTGAGTTATCATAAGTTAGTGTAAAACTATCACACGCTAGACCATCTTTAACAGTGTATACACCGTCACTGAGATTATTTAGACCATAATATGTATTAGGTCTTTGATACCAAAAATGTCCTGGAGTAGTGATCTTTGTATGGTGTGTCCAGTGCTGTAAACCAAACAAATCACATTGCCAATTTATATCTAAACATCTCGCTATATTATATTCTAAAATAGAATTTATAGCGTTAGCCTTAATGTCTACTTTGTCTATGTTATACCTAGACCCCAAGTCAATGTCTAAATACAATCTTTTTTGTGTATCAGTGCCGTGTGCATAAAATAATAATCCAGCACTACCATCCCCATTTAACCGGCCCGGACTAAATGCCTGGCCAATCTCTGCCTTGAAACCTACCTGATAAAACTGTGCATCATATTCAACACCTGAAAGACTCTTACCAACATACATATGTGCATTATATATACCTATTAAATCACCTTTGTTTACAAAAACATCAACATCAAAATCAACGCCATCCTGCGTCAGAGAATACAAAGGGTCACCGTAGGACCTGTTTGTGTCTCTATCATTTAATTGCCACTCGTAAATAACTTCCAAATCACCATCGCGGTTAGGGCGAAATATTTGAATCCAGGCGCCAGATAATTCATCAGTCTTGCGGCTGCCCTCAAGTTTACTTTTGTCATAGTCAGGGTCATCTAATGAACACATAGCCCATAGTTTTTTAATCCTACCGGTAGCATTGAATGGATGATTGTAGTCTATTATGGTCCTACCATCATTCGCTATAATGTGATATTTACGTACTGGTTGTGTACTTGAATCGCCCGCCGCGGCAGCAATTAGTGATGACATTCTACCCTGACTAGAGGCAAGCCAATCCTGGCGGCCGCCTTCAACACTATATTGGAATGGATTAAACGTAAGTGACGTACGAGTACTGTTATCTAATAGCCCATACGCCTGGTGTGTTTTTATTTTAAAACTTGATAAGGGCGAGTACCCATCTACTGGAGTTTCGCCAGAAGTTCTTGTACTTGTATCATTACCAACACTATCAAAGAATTTAAGATATCTTGCGAGATCATTATCTATAACCTCTATTGAACTAGTCTCGTGTAAACTACCTGAATGTATTTTGAATTTATTATATACTGTGTATTCTACCTGTACCTCTGAATAACCACCTACATTAGTTCTAGATATAGCCCTAGATAATTTATTTGCTACCTCCTTACCAGAGCCATTGAGCACCTCTTTAACTTTAACTATTTCATTACCATACCCATTTATATTAATCACAAATTCAGATAGATTGGCTACATAAAAACGTGTAGCGGATGTGTGCGCTGCTGATTCAATGGACGCTCTTTTTCCTGTCCAGGGGCATGGGTAAGAGTACTCAGTAAATTTTTCACAAGCTGTGTTTACACACTCGTGTGATTCTATAGAAAATATATCAATAGTTCTAATAAAGAACTCATCACCATCACGGCCATCGGCCACAGCTGGCCAAACCCTTAGGTCATTAACATCGCCCTGCCAGTATTGAGCCACGCCTACATTTATTATATAAGTATGCCAATTATTATCAGCTTCAATATCAAAATACAGCTCCTTGTTTGTATCCCAATTAGTGGCCTGTAAAGTTCTCCATCTAAGCTTGCCCTGTGTTGGTAAAGCGAAATGATCTCTACCATCTTCAGGCCATGGGTTATACTTCATTACTATACGAACAAAATAATGTGTAGTGGCATCCACTGGCAGAAAAATGGTGTGCCTACCTATAAGAGCAAAGGGACCATACAAAGTTCCAAATAGAAATCCGGCCCAAGCACCATACGTATGTATACCATCGTAATAATCCCAACCATCTACCTCACCATTCACAGAAAAATCAGCAGTGTAGCCTGTTGTACTATCATTTATACATCCAATAGACGGTGTTATTGTTGCGTCTTCAGCTATGTAATTAGAACCCATATGGTAGCCTCTTTAGCTCACAATTATTATACACATATTTAGGACAAGATCCCTTACCATCATACCCATTACATTTACCGCAATAAAAAAATATTCGATCGGCTTTTCTAACAGACCCAGGGTCTTCCATGTACCCTTTACTCAAAATAGTGAGTATTCTATTAGATAATTTTTTTCTAAATTCTTTTTCTAACTCTTTGAATGTGAATCTCTCCTGAGCTCCACACTGATTACACATCATCACTAAAATATCACTTAATACCCCATCTCTCAATTTATCAATATCATCTAATCTGAAGATCTCGGGCTGTTGCCAAGCCTCCATAGTTTCCTTCTGGTTATATAACAAGTGGCCCTCACCACAAGTTTTACATGGTAACTCTCTTATCATATCACTAAACATATTTATCTCCTAAAATGGAACATTATAAGGCGTTGCCGACGACATCTGATCATTATACTCAGGCTCGCCGCCCGACAGTATCAAAAATCTATCGTACTTAGCTTGTTGTGTGTAAAATCTCAAAGAATAGTAAGAATTACCTGGGTCTATAGGCCTACTCGAATCCCTCTCTAAGGGATTACCTATACCAAGATGCTCCACATGAACATACTCGCCCCGCATAACATCTTCCGTTCCTCCGAATAACATACATTTCTGTTTCACAATGGGGTTATCAGCCCATCTATAAAAATGACCGCCAGGTCTCCAAAATTCATATTGCTTAAACTCCTGATAATAAGTAGTTTGTTCCCATGGAAGTACCTCCGATGTCATAGAGCCACTATAATGTGGCCAAATCCCGGCGGCGCTGAAGTTTTCAGCTTTAGGCGGTGTTATTGAAAACCATTTATTATTTCCGATGCCTGGAGTTAAGGAAGGATTTAACTCAGCTGCGTATTCATATAATTTTTTTTGTTCCTCTTTTTCCAGCTCATGTAGATTACCATAATTCGCCTCCAGACGTTCATCCACATCATATCGAATACCAGCGTAAGCTGCTTTAGTTTTATTTGCAGAAGTAACTATCTCAGAAGGCCTGCCGGCACTGCCTCTAAATGGAAAATATAATCCGGCATTAAAAAGGTCCAGCTGATAATTTAAATTATCAAAGGCATCTATATTTAATCCACCTGCCATATCGAACTTTGAAGCATAATACAACCGTTCCGAAGATGCAAATACCTCGGAACCGCCAGGAGCAAGTTCCGCTGAGGTTATCGACATGCTCTGTATAGATATAAAACTTCCAGACTCTTCTGGAACTTCCAATGTTAAAGTAAAACCTACAGCTGGATTTGACAACATCTCAATAGGCCCTAGTAACATATTTACCTCTATAGTATAAGTATCTAATGAAGATACAAGTGCCAAATCAGTATCGCCAACCTGATCTTTAATAGATCTAGTTACAGTAGATTCATCTGCATTAGGTGGTGAGTTAAAAAAACGCGGTGAACCGGTATCACCATTCTTATACGTAAGAGTCAAATCAATCCCCGGCTTTACTGATAAAGCTGGCCCATCCTGGCCGTATAAACCAGTTATTACTACTTTATATATATTAAAAAAAGCTTCGGCTGAACCGCTGTATTCAAAAACTGGACTTTCTCGCCAAACATACTCCCCCTGCACTCTTGGGTCACCTTCGTTTGTGATTGGTTCATACTCTTCTGTATATGAAGTACTAAGCGCAATCCCGGCGCCTGCTCCCCCTCCACCATCCGGTGCTTGCCATTGACCACCACCGCTGTAAACATATGTTTTCTCAATCTTAGGTAAAAAATCTAACCGCCTTCTAGGCAAGTTAATATTTATACCTCTGTTATAATACTTTATGACTTCATTACCGTCAATATCTAATCCTGTTACTACAGCCCGGCCTGCTGCGGCAGAGTCTTCGGTTGTCAATGCAGCACCAGATTCGAATAAAATATTCTCATCATGTAACCATTCACTACCCATTGCTTTTTCATATGGACTATCTTCATCTGAAGATCCTCCTACTTTTTTTTGGCCGCCCTGATCAAGCCAGGTAACTTGCTGATAACCGTAATTTGCCTCAACATAAGTATAAATTCCATTTTCATCTGGTGTACCATATAGAAGCTGAAATGGGCGGGCAATAAGGCCGTTAAGTGAAATTGAGGCGGTTGTATCCATTGTACCATCCGTACCAATACTTGGGCCAGAATAATTAATATCATTAAGCCCCTGAGTACATACTAATCTATGTTCCTCCTTATAAAGACTAAATACATATAGAGGGTACCACAAGTCCTCTATAAAATCCAAATGACCCATACCACCAACTAATAAAGAAGCTGCATCCTCTGACGTCATGTCAACAGCAGGTTTTCTTTCAGGAAATTCATCATAGTAATTCTCAGAGTCTTCTTTATTGAATTGTATATTTCTTGACAGCGGTGTCCAATAGTCCTGCCAAGCCCAAGTAAAATCTATATCTTTTCCAGACTCTGAGCTTCCCTGTGTGAAATAATAATAATTAACTTTAGTGTTACCGTTAATTTGAATCACCGGTAAAGGGTGAGAACAATTACCCTCTGTAGCTACATTAAATATATCATCAAACCTAAACACTCTTCGGACCACATCCTGTGGGTCTCCATTTTCATCTTCAGGCTCTGTCATACTAATACCTTCTCCCACTTCAAAGTTTATGAAAAAAGACATCTGATTAGTAAAACGAAATGTGTCTAGGCCGCCGGCCTGAACATAACTTATATCTTCAGGATTAGTATCAAAAGCATTAAAAGAAAAATAAAATGAGGAATTATCCATAACCATGGGCATCCATTCTTGTCTAATCTCCGTTGAGTTTAGTTTAAAATGACTTATATAATCCTCACTTATATACTTCTCTATTAATTCACGACCCTCATTCCCAAATGGTGGAAAAGTCCAGCCGCGTGCAGAATATTCTGCCAAATCAACTGGCGCCCTCTTGCGTACAAGACCTTCAAACGTTACAGTAGAATTCTCAGCATCGCTATAAGAAAATTTACAACCACAATCACAGGAGGCTAGCCAGTTACCTCTAGTGTCGCCGAAACCTTTAAATTTATGTGGGCCACAATATCTGAAATCATAACGGGTTTGCACATTACCACCTGTAGTGCCGCGCTTGCCAGGATTATCGGGGCCAACATATCCGGCCTGACAATTATTACAAACCGTAAACTCATCATACATATCATAGCCACGACAAGCATTGAACGGAAACCACATAGGACCTTGTTGCTTAAGATCACTATAATCATGATCGGCGCAGTCGGGGATTTCCACATGTTTATATGTCTCATGCATCATCGTGTCTTCGCTTTTTTTTGATGCTATACAAAAACCTCTATATGGATTCATCTGCCACTTTTTGCCTTCTGCAGAGTACCTATAAAAAATATCTATATTTCTACAAGATTCCCTGACTATCTCTACACAAACCTTAGTAGCCATAGCACTAATCAATCTCCCGCCGGCTTCAAACAGCGCCATCACTTGTATGGGACCGGTGGAAATGTTAGTGATATTACTATTATTTCCTGATCTTGATACTTCCAATTCATAAGGTGCTGATCTATATCTATCCAAATCAGTCTTCCCAGCGCCATAAATAACATTCATAGTTATATCAGGGGGTGTAGTAATCATCTTCCGATAGTGGTATGAACACTCCAAAGTCCATTCACTTTTAAGAAATCTCCACCTGACATTTTTATCTACTGGAACTATTAACTTAAAATCAGGAGGCACACTGTGTCTGTTTATTTTAGAATCAGAATCATTCTCATCATATAAATATTGTCTCATTTCTACGTCAGCTGTTGATAATCCGGCTTTCAATAGCGCCTTCTTCTTATCGTCCGTAGGTACCATAGTAGCACTGTCAAGATCCCAATCATGTAAGTAATTTAAATTTAAATCTTGAATCTGCATGACAACAGCATTACTACCCCCTACCGCGTCCCAATATACCTCAGGTTGACCTGGAGCGCCGGCCGCATCGTGTTCCTCTATTATACTGTAAGAATAATATCTAATACTTGCACCTATTGCAGCTGGTGCAAAACTATATACCGGAATTATTGCAAATCCTTCCTTGTCAGAACCACCCATTGGATGCGTTTCAACCTGCGCTTCTCCACCAGGTGATATACTCTCAGGCTGTGTGTTAGTATATGCCTGAGAACCCGGATACTCATGTCTATAATAATTCTGTGTTATTATTCCACCACACCATACATTATGAACCAGTCTCCATTTAAACTCCCAATTACCATCACCATAATCTATCATGAATAAGATAGTATTATCGCCGTAATCTATTTTAATGTTCTCCATTACATAGTAACCAAAAATAGGATCAGTCCTAGCAAAAGTAGCGTATGGTGTAGCTGACTGAGTATGTGCTAATGCTATTCCTATCAGTTGATTCGTGATATAACTTCTTAGATTCTCTGGAACTTGGCGCATAGAAGCATAATCTTTTATCATGGAGTTTACAGTCAACTGACGTGTATTTATAGCATATACTTTTTTATCTCTTATGCCAGTCCCTACAACAGTAATAGTGTCACCATATATGTTATTGTGTCTTTTGAGGTGACCTGGCGCATTAATTGCACCAACGTCGCCGCCATCCTCATCACATGTACCATCACCAGCAGGCTCGTCATTGAAAGGCGGATAAGCCACAGAGAACGTTCTTACTTCCTCGAATTCTGGCTTCCTAAGCAAAGTAGGAAAATGTATTTGAGTTGAGTGTGTTGTTCCTGTCTCTATATAAGGTGGTGCATAAGTTATCGGAGATTCTACTAATATAGATTCCTCAGTAAATTCTTTTTCTTGTATAGGTATTGGGAAACAAAGATTTAATCTTTTGCCTATCATTCTACTACTGAATAGATTTGATCCTAGCACACTGGTCCACTTAGTAAAAGTATAAAGATCTGAAGTCGCAGGATCTACAGTATTAGTTTTAGTCAAAAAAAACTTCTCATACTCCTTAAAATTATCCCACTCAGCAGTCCAAAATCTTAACTCTAGGATCTGATTGGCTGTCACTGGCATACCCACCGACATCTTAGGGTATGTACAATGTAACCATTTTCCACTGTACAACGGGCATTCAGGCCTTGCGCCATTACAAACCAAACCACCACCATCAGCCTGAACTCTATATGTTAGAAATACACCTGGTGTGTATCCTGGATCTTTAATCAAAGTATTAAATGGCTCACACCCTGTATGAGGACATGTACATTTAAACAAACGATTCTGACCATCGTAAGCATTGCCTTCCCAATCATCATCTATATAAATCCTATTATTTCTTATTATAAATTCAGACCCATAATCTGAATCCCACCAATTACATTTTTGAAATCTGGCTCTGGCATTTGCAACCTCACAACTCATCGGCAAACGAATTTCCAAGGGCGCATCTGTTCCAACAACCGCCTCTTCTACAGACTCATAACCACGGGGGGTCAGTGCTCCAAACCCCATAGTCCAAGGTCTATAATAATTACAGGCCACTGCCATTTTTAATAACAGATCTTCTGTGGTTTCAATATAAGTATCTTCGCCCTCTTCTTCCTGCTGGACTTCGGCTTCAGCTTCTAAAAGAGCCTCACCCTCAACCTCTATAGTGGATGTTAAACCACAACCAGCTTTACCTCTACCCATACCATAGCAGTCACATAGACCTACACCATTACCATCATCATTATAACCAAGTATATCTTCTCTCGACAATAACTGTATTATGGGAGCTTCTTGACCAGCAGCTCTTTTACCTAGACCGGTCAAATACCCATTAGGAGCTGTGCATATCCATTCTTCTGGGTTGTACGCGACAGAAGCTTCATATTTATTACAATTAGATCTACGACCTAAATTATCACATAAACCATTATTAAAACCAGATGGCTTATCTTCGACACCGGCTCCGACTTGGTCAGACCTATTAGCTTCTGTAAAACCACAAGGACCGGCTCCTGACCAATGCTTACAGACACTTGGCAATCCTTTCATATAATACTGACATGTTCTCCAAGCACGTGCGCCTGCACCGACGCCTTTTCTTAAACCAGTAGTAACATTCTCGGCTTTCCAAGATGGTTCTGGTGTTGTATAGTCCCAACAATAAGTCCAAGTTCCAGTTTCAAATTCTGCTGATATGCAATCTATTGCCATTAGAGATTCTGTACCTCCATAGTCATTTTACCTGTAAATTCATTTACAGTGTACCAAACTTTAACAGTTTTTCCATCTACTACATCATAATAACCAACGGATCGTGATTCTATTTGAAGGGTTTCTTGTTGCCCAGGAACCATTGATGCACGTTTCTTTTGTGCGTAAGCTATTTTATTATCTAAATTCCACTGCCTACCATCATAATGTAATGTCACCCTGACCATATTTACCATAGGAATTTTATTCCAATCCATCTGCGCTTCTTTTATTATAGTCCCATCGGTATATTCAACTTCCCATCCTCTTCGCATATCTCCTCCTATAAACAAAAAGAGGGAACAGCCATAGCACTACGCCATTTCTGTTCCCTTCCTTAACTTTAGAATAGAATTGTACAATGACATTTTGAATGTCTCCCTTTCCTCGAAATTCTAAACCTGTCCTAATTACGAATAATCAAAATATATTCTGTAATTAATAGTACTGTTTGCACCTACTTCTGCGGTGCCAAGTTTTATATTTAACCAGACAGGGTCGGCTACCATGCCTGCGTAAGTACTAACTCCTAAAGCTTCACTACTATCAGCATCTGCTACAACCTGTAGATCACCATCAATTGCATACAAAAAACTAGGAGGTGTCGTACCGGTAATGTTTGCAGCTGTTACACTAGTGCGCCACTCAATACCATCTATCGGCGAAGTTCCTGATTTATTGCCAGGACCTACTGTTCCAAATCTAAAATAGGTATCACCAGTCCCCTCACCATGGTGCTCAAAATTTCCATTTGCTTGCACACCAAACTTAACAGTACTTATTTCCACTGCTCCAGACATTATCTCAAACATTACAGCTTTTACTGGGGATTCAGTAGACACTGTAACATTTCCATAATTTAAATTTGTTATATCATAAGATGCTGGCTGTGGCGGTGTAGCAATAACATAAAATTCATCGCCAGCAGTTAAATTAGCAAGTGTGGGAGCATTAAAATTTACATATAAACCCCTAGTTCCTAACTGTGACCATGTACCAGTTGTAGTAGTGTATGCCAGATCAGAATCATCTCCTCTAGTGCTACCCCATACAAACTTTGCAGTGCCTATTGGTGCAGCAGCTCCTCCGTTTGCTAACGTAACTCCAGTACATACTATATCCCAAGCATCAGTAGTCGTGTTAAAAACAGCATCACTAAATTTAACCATCGCGCCTTTAGTTCCTAAATTATACCAATAGTCAGCGTATAGCAGATCTATAGGGCCGCCATCATCTACATGCGTAGTCTCTGTCCAACTAAGTTGGGGTACTTTACCTACACCAGCGCCCATAGTAGTACCATTTAATACACTTATCTCCAGTGTGTAAGTTAATGTTGTATTATAATCAAACACACCGCCTGTAGTAATAGTTCCAGCATAAGTATTAGGACCTCCCTTTGAAGGTGTACCTATACTAACGTCGTTGCTAATTACTATTTTATACATCTCATCAAAAAAACCATTATAAGTACCAGATACTGTAATATAATTCTGATCATTGATGTTAGCGGTCGCAACACCACCACCACCACCGACAGATCCCCATCCTAAATCTAAATGCGCTGTATTAGTACCACTAATAACAAGCACACTAGACGTAACACCTAGCGAACCAGAATATATTTTAAACTGATTATCATCCCAGACACACTGTGCTTGATCCCAACCGGCACCTTGTCCAGAGTTATGCATCTTTTCTGAAATATCTTTTGCTACAAACCTAGGATCAAGCTCGGTACCACTAGCCAGTGTTATACCATACCCAGTTGCCGGGACTGGGTAACCATCTATCTTGAGCCAAAGTCTATTATTAGCTGTGCCAATATCAAAAAGATCCTCCGTCATGGAGTCACCAAACGAAGAGCCACGTGTGCCCCTGCCGCCAGTTCCGCCAGTGCCGGCTACACCAGTTTCAGAAATGTCGTATTGTACCCATCGAGTTACTGCAGCCATAAAACTGTCCTCCTTATTATTATTCGGGCTTATCTTCTATTTTAAATTCGAACGTAAATGGTTCCATCACGTTTCCTGCAAAGTCTTTCGCCCTAGCTTCTATTCTAAACGTTTTTCCATAAAAATAAATAGTGCCTGTTTTAGGTGTAATCTCAGCAGATAAATCCTTAGTTTCCCAAGGTATACCCACTATAGTAGCACCTAAACTAACTCCTTCTTTTGGTAATGTTTCAAAAGCATAAGCATCAACTCCGGTAGCGGGGCAACTTGCCATATTTTCTGCAGTACCTCTAACAACTACCGTACTTCCAAAACCATAATTCTGCTGTCGGTTATCATACTCTACTATGTAACCAGAGGTTAAATAAAAGTCTTGTTCCAATATGTCATTGTTATCATTGGAAGCATGCACTGTAACTGTCGTTGCACCAGTCATAATAGCAAAATCATCTAGAGAATCATAGCACATGGTATACCCATCAGTAATTGGAGTAAATGTTCCAGACACTATAGTCTCGCCTATTATAAAATAGGTTCCTGATGTCACAACATTGTATACATCATCAGTTATATCCACACAGATGGTACCAGAAGATACTGAATACCCATCCTCCTCTAGCGAAAAGTTAGAGATCTTTAACGAAAGAAGGCCTATATCAAAGGTGTAACCTCTAGTCCCAGACACTGCACAGATTACTTCTTTATAAAAATAACTTATTGTACCTGATACTGTCTCGACTTCTCCAGAATACGATACCAAATCTACTGGAAAATCTATACCAGAATACGATGTCTTTCCACACACAGCATCGGCATTATAGTACCCAGACGTAGTAGCTGTCGAATACATATCCAATGGTATATCTAAAACGGAACCAGAAATTACAGTAGCTTCCCAGTCAGCGCCTGGCGTATCACCTTCATCCCCAGTGGCTATATGAAATCTATATGTGTATTGTTGTGGCTTAAACTCCATAGGATAGCCAGCTAAGAATAACTCGCAATCTTGTTGTATTGTGGCACTAATTGTTGCAGCGCCGGCCGTAAAATACTGATAGAAATCAGTGGCCATAAAGTTTATAACTTGATCTTCTGGCGGACCCGGTATAGATGGGGTGTAGTAGCCTCCAGCTGTATAATTCGTAGCATAATCCCTCTCTACAACGTCACCTCCAAATATATGATAGGTGCCTAGTATATTTCTAGCATAAATAAAAGTCTCACCTGCAATAAATTTAGATCTAACATCCCTTAACCCAGATATCTGTGTATAGCCTGTGAAGTATTCTAACTCCGCATCTTCAGTCCTGGTTAAACCACTAGTACTAGCTGGTATAGCATAATCAACCAATGCCACTTCCACACCACTCGTCGATGTACTAGTCTTATGGTCCACCAATACATTAGTATATCCAGATTGAAATGCACCGCTATAGGTAATAAAAGCCTCGGCATCAGCATTTATTGAAGCAGGTATACTTTCTGATAAAGCGTAATCAGTAACTATATCACGTTGGCCGATGCTCTCTAATTGCCCAGCCCAAAAGGATGTAGGTATATCTACCGTACCCGAAGCAACAGCGAAAAAAGACGATTCAATAAATATGTCAATATTACCATCTGGCATTTAAGTCCCCTTATTAGGTGTATGAATAATGTAATGTTATTACAAAGTCATGGACCCCGTAAGGGACAGATGCATTTATGTTATCCAACCAAGGCCTCACGATTAGATAGTCCCCAGCTCTTCCTGATGTGGGTAAGGAATAAATCATATCCCAATCACCATAATAATTGTCATTAATACCACTAGTAGTATTACCTTTCAATGTGATATTATACTGCGGCGGAAAAGGATTTTCCGGTAATTGAAAAATAGGGTCTACTGATCCCCCATACTCTACATTTACTGGTGCATCTTCTGTTCCACCAGACCAACTGTAATTGGCGCAAGAAGCCTTTACCCTACCGCTATCGATCAGAAAATTATTTGTAGAACTATGAGTAACACTATCCCAAGCAGTCAATCTGTTATTATAATTTTCACCAGATGTCACCTCAAATGTGATAGAATTTCTTAAATCGAATCCACTGACAGTAGTAGTTGGATCTACAGCTGGATAGAACGATTCTACAGAAGCTATCTGTCTATTGTAAATTCTCCACATATCATCACCAGTGATTTCATACCATGTAGCCAACGGCAACTCTCCGGGCAAGATATGTGATCTTGTGCCGGCAGAATTAGGGCTCACTAAGTTCGGACTTGTAAAGACCACTGTGGATAAATTATGCCAATCCGGTGTGTCGTACTCATAAAAACTTGTAGTTATAGTTACAGCCATGTTTCCCTCCTAACTAGTGTACTTCCAGGATTTGTTCATGCGCTTGGGTAAAGGTTCTCGGCCCACAAACACATCGCCTATTTTAAACCTAGTATCTATAGTGTCTTCCTTCAGTATTATACGCCAGGTCTGAACGCAAGTATCTTCCAAACATTTAACCTGTATTGCATGAAATATCCTACTACCATCTACACCCAAACTACACTCAACCAATGGTAAGTAGGCTTTAAATCTTGGTATAGGTATGATCTTTCCAGTGCTCAAAACATAAGTCAATTCCACAAAGCCATCTTTAATATCATCCCATCCCGTATCAAATAAATTCTTACCTCTAACTACCTTACCATCTGGATATCTCACCACAAAATAACAATTATATGGATTAATACTATTCACAGTATTATGAGATCCATACACCTTTCCATCCTGTCCTGTCATATGACTAAAATTTGGTAATTGATTATCCATAATCCTTCTCCTTTATGTATAGAGGTAACGAAACCCAAAAACTGGGGTGTTATGAAACGTTGGTGAATCTGTCTCCAACTGAATATAAACATTAAAAAATAATACCTCATTAGTAATATTAGTAACTGGGGGTGTCCCCAATCCTAATCTATCTCCGGAGCCTCTTAAAAATGCACAACCTGCGGTGTTACCATCCCAAGGGTAAGGTACAAGACCTCCATTAGCTGCCTTAGCCCATTCCACGTTCATGGCATTGACATAACTTTCATTACTACTGTTGGTAGAGCCCTGGAGTACTTCTAAAGCATCCGTGCTAAATGTAAAATCATCCCAAGCTTCCAAGTAACAGTTACCTTGGATAGTGCCACTAACTGAGACTCCAAACATATAACTATTATTGTTATGCCCAGCTAAATGAATTCTGTACATCGTACTACCAGACTCCATAAACGTATATGGAATAACAAAGCTAGTTACTGACGGTCTTATAGTTGGTGATCTAGTACCAGAAGCTAACGTAAGCTGCGCGGTGTCGGATACACCCTCATACCAATCATCTATACCGCCACCTGTAAATATAGTTGTATCTACTCCGGGTGTAATAGTTCTCCAATTAGCGTTCCCTGTATAAAAACCATAAGACGAATCAGTATCAGAATGGTTGTAAACAAACTTTAAATAAGGCTCTGCCATAACTCCTCCTTAAGAAATTCTATAAATGATCGGTGTTATTTTACTTTTATCCGTAACGTCTTTATCATGAACTTGTATTCTGATTGTCTGCGCATCCACGCCATCACCTGCGCCCAACACTACAAAAGATACATCTGTAAATATAGGCATTCCTCTTCTACATTTCCACGGATCAAAATTTGTAAACCAAGGAGCCTCACTTTGTCTAGTGTAAAATCTATAACTATCTCTTAATTTATTTCTGTTTTCAGAAACATCGGTAACTCTCACACCTACTGAATAATCCTTACCGTACTGTAAATCAAATGGTAAATCTATTGTTACCTTATAATGGTTAATACTAACTTGCTCTATAACTGTATCTGGGTTAGCTGGCCAGCCAGCATTGTACACTGTTCTGGAATTTAAAAATACCTCCAGCGTGTCTATATCAATTCCCTCACCATCGTCCTTAATTTCAAAATATAATCTAGTATCAAGTGCTACATGATCCTCTTCACGTACGGGGTCTTCATTTATTAAATAAGGTGCATTGAAATCCGGTATAACCTTGAACCAATAATCAGTGTATATAAGATTAGGCTCAGCTGCTGTGTCTTCTATTTCTATATGAACATAAACAGTAGAGTTATGATGAAATATATCTGGGTTATTAAAAGTAAATTCTATACCCAACACTGGGTCTTGTTCATTACCGGCCGCTAAAAAATAATCTAACGTAATTATATCATTGTTTGGCGGCCACCCGTATCTTTGTATTACATCATAATAGCCTGTGTCATAATGATGATCATCGGCAGTCCATACCTCACGTATATAAAATTTAAGAGTATCGCCATTTAGACTAAAGGCAAACGGTCTCATCCTTATCCATATGTCAGTCTCTCTGGCATTCTTTTCACTCCAGAAAGACGGTACTGCATCTTCTACAAATATAAACTGATCCAGGTTAACATCGGTTTTAAGTAATAATGAATGAACACCATTTATCCAATGGCTATGCTTACTAAGATTCAACTGACTAAAGCCTAATGTATATTCCGAATCTAATAAAACTAATCTATGTGGTACTGGCATTCCGTCTTCTAAATCACACCCAGTTTCACATATCATATCCTTGTCATACTGCAAAAACCATAAAGGCTGTGGTAGTATTAAAGGTTTTATATCATCAGCATCTAAATTACCAACCTGATCTCTATAATATTTAGGTGGTACTCCCTCCTGAGTAAACTCTAATACTTGTGTTATAAAATTAACTCTTGGTGAATACTGACCATCGCATATAGGTATAGCAGTTTCGCCAGGATTAGGAGGCCAAGTTATACAGCTCCACTCACAACCCATATTAGGCGTGTTAGACCGAGGACCATCTGTCTTCGCCGGCGTGGTTTGAAACCAAGGCCAGCATGTTGACACTGACGAACTATGACCACCATTTACCCACCAACCTCCCGGAGAACCAAAATTTGTTTGACATATAATATATGCAAGTGGTACTGTAGTCTCGATATCACCGCCCACTCTTTCCAAGTGAGAAGTTTTGAATGGATCATATATCTGCCATGCATAAAGCCCTTCGCTATGTAATTTATCTTGTGTTACTCCTGCACCAGCACCTACACCGGTGAATGGAGAAACACCGCCTCCAATATCAGTAAAAATTTCATATTTACTATCTATAAATATAGAATTCCAACAGTATTGACTGCCGGTATATGAAGAACTCTTGTCTGCTCTAACGTTAACATATGCAGGCCCGGTATACCCAGGATTGCCGGGGCCGGGTGTGTAACCTATATCAGCATTACCATCACTATCTGTTACAGCCTGGCCATTCAGTGGGTCGAATAACGCTCCAAGATCACTTCCGTCACGGTACATGTTTATATTAACATCCCTAAGACTTATACCAAACTGATCTTTAGTTCGTACATATATCCTAGAAATATCGGCGGCAAGCATGTATTGTTGGTACATATAAACCGATACATTGTGTGTATACGGCAACAACGTATCTTGTTGGTAGTTATATGTAGACCAACCTTCAGTTTCCTTAAGCCCGTCATCATCTTTAGTAGTAGCGTACTTTGCTAACTTGTAAATACTAAGTTGATCAAAAACTACATCATAAATCTCAAAGGTAGTTTTATTATTAGAAAAAATGTTATTTAAAAACATAGACTTCCATTGCAAATATGAATCATAGGGCTTAACAAATAATAACTGACTATTACTTATGCAAGCTATACCACCCACCTCGGTACTCCAGCGAGCCCCAGTAATTCTAGCATATTCACCACCAGTTCTAGTTTCAAGCTTTGCTCCAGAATATGCATCAAGCTTAAATATGGTTCCATACCTGGGATCACCATCAAAACCTAACTCACTTATCAGGTACACGTTATTAAAAAAAGTTATTGAATCACCAACCGCATATTGATATCTAGTAGGGCTATTTAAGTGTACTCTATTCCCATCCACAAAGTTTACAGTAACCTTCTCAGTGGCAGCAGGATTATCAGGGTCAATACTCGGACCTAAAAACAAAGTAGTTCCATTCACCACCTGATTAGCATTATTTATATCCAAATACATCCGGCCGTCAGGTTGTCCAAAACTAAATGATCTATTATAATGTTCTACTGCTCCCGCCCTAATATTGTAATAATAATGACCGGAGGTATAGTGTAGTGTTTCTTTCTTAAGGTTTAACAATGAAAACCTGACATCAGTTTCCCATCTTTTGACTAAACACTGTGTACTACTTACTCTCTCAATGGTAAAGAATGTAACACCATCTATTATCCCAGTAAGATTTAATGGACCACAGTATTCTACAGCTATTAATTCACCTAGTATATTAGCGGACAGTGTGAAATCATTTATCAGGCCGCCTGACGTATTCTTTATTCTTAGTCTAGTAGTAGCTTCGGTAGTATTAATAGTCCCAAAAGTTCCCGCTTGTGGTGTCAGGGTAAAATTAGGGTATGATAAATTTATATTCGTTGCCATTATTACCCCTTATTAATCAGTCGGAGTTTCCACTCCTCCCTGCTGTGCCGTAGCTGTTATCTTCACTTCTCTAGCCGTAGTTCCTGCAGTATATGCAGTGGACGCCACACCATCCGAATCAGTGTTACCTGGGTTTGATCCAGATATACTACCATTGGGATCATCCTCTGTAAAATATACTAACTTACCTGCTATGGGCAAATTAAATTGATCTTTCACAATGGCTGTTATAACACTAACATTAACTCCATTGGCCGGTAAAATAGCAGGGTTAGCTCTAAGACTTATACTTGTTATAAACGGTTCTAGTGTAGATAATTGATAATTATAAGAGCTCCATGGGTATGTTGTGCCATAGTATGTTGCATCCTCCTGGAGTCTATAAACATTGACTCCTTCCATTGTTAAATCATACACCGGCAGAATAGAAGTTTGGTTTTGATGTACATTATCCATAGTCATAGAGCCATAGCTCTCAGAAAAATCATTAGGGTTCAAAAATATCAGATTAGAAGTTCTAACATATGCTATTGAATTAAACTTAGGCCAATTAAAAGCATCATTTGAAGGCGTGCTCTGCCAATCCCTGTCAAATACATAATTGGGTATATCAAAAAATGTAGCTGACTGGACACCTTGGTATTCACCACCTGGAATCCAATCCAAACCTCCCATTAATGTAGTGGGACTCATAGAATATAGTGCTCCAGTAGAAGTACTAAGTTCACTACGATTATTAAAAAGCCAAAGCCGCGTATTAAAAGATGCCGGATCTCCATAACGTGCACGGTAATCCCCCGAACCGGATACTGTCGGGCCGTCATATGCATACGTGGTAGGACTATTTAGATTGACATTATATATAGTCTCTTGACCTATAGCTTGTACTGTCACTGTATTAACTACTATATCTTCAACCTGTCCATTAGAATTAGGACCTAAAGATATTGTTTGACCAGATAACTTATCTATCAAATCCATATCTGCTGCGTGTGTTTTTGGTTGATACATACTTATAATAGAAGAACCTATTGAGGCATCACTCTTAAAACGAATATGATAATGCTCTACGGCCAGTGCGTTAGCATCAAAATAATGTGTGCCAGTATCTTTAATCAAAAAATCTTTTCTCTGTTTTAAAATATAATTCTCAAAGTTCCACATCTTTATAAGAACGGAATCTCCGGTAGGATTCTCAAGACTCCAAAAATTTCTACCATCCCATTCCAAACTAACTACCTGATTTGTTATAACAGTATCCAATGGATAGGAATACGCCTGTGTGCCATCATCAGTTTTGACAATCATAGCATCCTGGCTATGTTCTAACATATAGAAATATCCATCTACCATAGTCATATTACGTCTAAGTAATGTTATATTTTCGTAAGACATTAGTTAATACCTCCACCTTGATCCAAGTTTAAGGGTTTTTTATTATCAATTCTATCATCTTTTGGTGCGCGGGTCAGAAACTCAGTTAGATTAGAACCTGCTTCAATTTTATCTACAAACAAAGATTCTATTTTTTTATTTATACCAGCACTTAATTCTATTAGCACCACTACTGGACCCTTAAGTCTATTTATAATATTTTTTAATTGTTTAAATTTTGAATCCCTAAAATGTTTAGTATAATCCTGAACTAAAAACCCCATATCATAAAACAATCCTCTCTTAGAAACTAACCTATCAAAAATATTTGGTTGATTAGAAACACCCTGATACACACCATTATCTAATACAACCAAGATTAAATTTTTACAGCTGCTTGCAGATGCTTGAGCGGCGGACGATAAATCCCTTAGTAAATCACCTTCACCCACAAAAACAAATACTTTTTTATCGGAACATAATGCTACTCCTAAAGCAAACGACACTGCCAAACCAAAAGTATCTTCTAGATAGAAATTTCCAGGTCTGTCATAGGCATATGCCTCTTTACACAACTCAGAGCCAGAAAAAATAGCCACATCATTTTCAGTAAGAAAACTAATAAAGTGTTTGACTACATTATGTCTTTTCATGATAAGCCCCCTTTCTCAATAACTATTAATCCAGGAACTTTCTCATCCTCAGATCTTGATACCACGCGGTTTAAATCATCTTTAAAAGACTCGCCTATGATGAATGCAACTGGAAAATCATACGATGGGAATTCATCCTCACCACCACTGTTATACCCAATCACCAATAAGGGTATGCTATAATCCACATTAAATTTAAATGAATCAGTGAGGTCATATATAAACCTCATATCCATAAGTACTGCACCTTTGTTACCTGCTATACGAGCTCCTGAAACTAAACCCAGTGCTATCTTTTCATTGGCTGCAGGTATGTAATGCATAATATCAGCATTCATTTTTTTATACAACGGGACCAGCCCTGGGCAAGCTACTCCAGCAAAAAACCTATAATCCAACTCCTCACATAAATAATTCCAAAACTCCGTTGCCTTTACCATAAATCCTCCTATTCATCTACTTGTACATAAACTCTGCCTGGGGGTCTCCACTCAACTCTGTACTCAAATTCGTCGCCATCTATACGGAGATCATCAGTCACATCAAAGCCATTAACTGTCATCTCTATACTGTCTATATCTATGCCCTGTGATGGATGTGCATCAAATATAGTTAACAGCACATTCTCATGCATAGGTGTTATATAGGAATCTGGACTAACAGAAGTCACAATTGGAGGCTCAGTATCGGCCGCCAAAGGATCCCAATCCACCTGTTTAGATATCTCAGCTACAGCGTTCTCTATTTCCAGATCTAAATCTGAATCTTCTAAGCTAGTCAGGTTTATATAATGAGGTGGTATAGTCCCACCAGTTGTTTTATGTGGCTCATCAGTAGCAATAACAAGTACCCATATGGCCTCTCCCTCACTGCCCTTGGGAACAACTTGTGTATATGTAGCTCCACACACTATAACCTTACTAGGATTTAAAGAATTACGTACCTGAAAATAAGCCATCTAATACCTCTTACGAACTATAGTCTATCTGATTTACCATGTTTTTGATTCCATATCTACCTATTGCATCTACTGTGTCATAAGCTGATGTGGGCTCAAAATCAGGATCATTCATTTTAAGTAACTGTACTTTAGCACCATATGCGGTGTAACTATTAGAAATTGTACCACTCGAAACTGTTATTTGGCCGGTAGCTGGCCCTGTTCCTTGTACTATAAAATACTCTGGAATTCCTGAACTATCTACGATGGCCATTGCATCACCAGTAACAGCGCTAGTTCCACCTGAAGTATATAGAACAGTATAATCTGTACCGCCATAAGGATAATCCTGTCGTAGCTCGGCTTCTTTAATCTGAGTCTGCCCCAAATCCTCGCTGCTTATTGGTAGATCAAAACCTAGCGTAGTCAGACAATCATTAGAAGTACCTGATGCTACCGCCACAGAAGATCTTTCTGTTCCAGTGTAACTATCACCAATAGATCCAGAAATTATCTTAAATCTTCCATTATTAAACTCCACAGAGCAATTTCTGTATGCCATGGTATAACCAGCATCACCAACGTTCCACTGCACGCCATCTGGGAGAGCTCTAATTTTAGTTTCCATATCCTCAGCCACATCATTCGCTGGAAGATTGGAACCACCATCATCTGCCAATACCACATCATACCAACCGGACCCCAAATAACCACTTACAGTGGTATCTAACTTTATCCTAAACGTATTTAGATCCGTATCCAATTGGAACACACTTCCTTTAAAACCAGAACTTTTTATCCAGCCGGATTTGGCTTCTGTAATATACAAATCCTGGATAGCTGTTCTGTTTGCAATGTTACTGTAAGCAGTAGTTGATACTACCATGACTATCTGCTCATCACCCTCATATCCGGTGGGAACAAGACTATCTAGAAGGAGAGTTACTCTCTTGTTATTCCCGGGATAATTTTCGAGATCTTGAGTGTCTATACTTAAATCAGCCATTATTTATTCCTCCTATACGTAAAAGTATCTAATATTCTCCCCTATGTAGTAGGGGCAACTATCGAACGTACATTCATACCCCCAAACTGATCCGCGAGCTTGAGTTTTCATGTAATAAATACCATGATCTACTTTTGTTCCAACGCTAAATCCTAACATAGTTACAGACCTCTCGGCAGAACTATCAGTTGAATAAGGGCACGGCATCCAACAATGACCCACATGATCGTGCTTTTTATGCTGTGGTAAATTTCCATACATTGTGGTGCCAATCTGATATTGCCACTGTAGAAATCTTTCGAAGGGTTCATTGTGCCCTCCTAATATTCTGGCTTGCCATGCTGCTAAATCTGTATTATACATCCCATCATACTTAGCCTCTGATGAAATCCGTGCTACGTCCCCAGCATCTCTTGGATCTACATAATTTCCATTTGAATCTATATCATAGGACGGCATATATAAATTCTTTACATAGTTCCACTTCTGTCTGGTAGTCCAGCCTTCTTGTATTTCAACACATGGTGGTGTACAACCTGGCATAATTAACTCCTATAATCATAAAGTTCACTATCTCTATCTACTACATAGGTTGGGTAAAGCATATTATATGCATGTTTTTCATTCTCATGTCCAGAGGTATCTATAACTAAATGATCCTTAGTCTCTAGATTGGGGATACCTTTCAGTGTAGGGTCGTATTCTATTCTAGCATTCTTTAAACCTACCACACCTTCTTTATTGTATACTACTTCTCCCCAACGTAAGTCTGCCACATAAACGCTCTTAACTAACACAATTAGTTGTGAGCAAAAGTCTAACCTAATAGTATCATTATCATTAATCTTGTCTGCCTGACTCAGCGCCGGGCCAGAAAAATAAGCATCTGTTAAATACATCACTCCTAACTCAGGCCTTAAAACCTTTTTCCAATGTAATTCTAACCTGTACCTTTCCGATAACAAAAATTTCATAATTCCTCCTATACCCAAAGTGGTGTGTACGGCATAGATACACTGCCTTGACCGGTCTTTCCGGAAGCCGGACTCTCACTACCCCCAACTCTAGAAACTACTCCAAGCTCCAGTGTGTCATTTCTACCTATACCGCCAGCAGAAACATTACCGGCCTCACTAAATGTAGTAGTTCCACTGAAAATAATTCCAGGGTCAGCGTCGGCGGAGTCAAAAGTAGTGCCTGATCCTTCTGATACATTCCTAATAACATATGATGGTAGGGGTGAATTACCATACTGACCAACTAGCCATTTCTGCATTCCCCAAGTCTCCTGACCGGGAAGCAAAGCATCGCCCTTACTGAAGCCGTAACTATTGACGAACCAATTTCCAGTAATGGCAGCCACTGACCCTCCACAAGCAGCGGGGTTAACTGTAGCTGGCAAAGTATTAGCATCAGCACAACTCTCTGTAGGCGTGGTGTCATATGTAGTACCACCCGTGCCACTGTATATAACAATACTCAATGTCTGTGTTGGTTTATCATATGTATATTGCGGCTGCCAATTACCAATACAGTACAATCTCTGTGTGTTGGGGTTGTACCCCCAATTAGCAGATACAACACAGGCGCCGCCAAATGATACTGTTGTTCCTGCTCCAATAATTATAGCCATCATATACCTCCTAGGCCTTCTATTAAACTATAGGTTACTTAATTTACTTAGCATTCTTACAAACTACAAACATACCATAATCACACTGATATCTTTTTTCACATGTCTTACAATTATTCTTTTTATATACCTCAAGTCGCGCTCTAAGCTGACGTGCCGTTAGATATTTATATCCGCCCATTATCGATTCTGGGCTGCCTGGTGCTGCATTTCGTACCGCTCGTTTCCTTGAACATCCTCCACATGCCATAATGTTACCTCCTAATTAGTCATAGCCATAAGTGTGACGTGTGTTTCAAACCATCCCTGTGTATTTGGTATAGTAGTAACAGAGGCATTAGTCACATATCCACTGAAAGTTTTACCACCAGCTACTACCTCATTCTGGACTACCATTCCGGGGTAATCATGTACCATAGTATAAGTCACAGTAGCTATACCCATAATATCATAACTTATACTCAATGATGTACACTCCATAAATGCTGCCATAATTTCCTCCTAAAAATTGAAACCTAATACACCCTCATCTTCATACGTGGGTGAGTGTACTGCTCGGCCTTTAAATACATTTCCAGACCTATCACCGGTCCTAGAAAAACTCGCTGAAACAAAGTCGCCGCCCTGTCCTCTAAATTGCTCGCTACCAAGTAAACTTGAAGTGCATTCATAAATATCCACATAACTAACTTCCGCCATAAAAGTATGTAATACATAATTTCCAGCATAGGTGCCCTCAGCCACTGGCATAGGGCTAGATGCTCTTAGTCTGTATTGTAGTATACCATACTCACTACCTGGATAAATTTGTTCTGGCATATTTCCTCCTTTAATCCTCTATAGAAAATGCAAAAGAATACGTTGCTGTCGGTATTTCACCTGGATTAAAATCCACTGAAAAATTCTGTAAATACATTGTACCTGCGCCCACTCCAAAATTGGCAAATTCTATAGTAGCCGAGGTATCAATACTCAAAGGCCCGCCAGTATAAACTAAACCATAACCATCTTCTTGTGATGTTGACATATATACTGAAGCCGGACCAGATGATGAACTCGCACTTATACTAGGATATGCTCTACCTAAAGGAATTGCTAAAGTTGCTAAGTTCTCTACATCACCGGCTATATAAGACGACCCTTGACCATTAGATATAAAGTACACGGCGTTAACGCCTACACTACAATCATATCTTCTAAGCCACGGTATAGAAACACCAGCCCTGCCTGGACAACCTGTATGTAGATGATCTGTGGCGTACCCTGCCACTGAAACTGAACCTATAGTAGGACCATACAGTACTGAATCACCGCACTGCCCTATTATTTCAGGCTTTGCATTCACACTGACTGAGGTTACACACGAGCCAGAAAAAATCCCCCCTATCTCTAAATTACCTACAAGTTTACAACAGTCTTCTGCCATTATGTTGTACTCCTCAGTATATCATCATCAAAATATGTACCGTAAGCGGGACCACCCTGAATAACACTGGAATGATCATGAATCGGTACTGAAATTACATTAACTATTCCTCTCTCACCGGTCTCAGCAAAGAACCATATGGCATTAGTCATAGGTGTCATATGCTTGTATATTATAGATACTTCTGGAGAGCCGTCATCCGCTATTGTACCGACATCGGTGTTCTCACATACAAATCCTAGTATGATGCCACTGGGATTAGCCATATCTGCAGTCATACTAGCAGGAAGATCCGCAGTTCTAGGAAAAAACCCATTAGCATTCCTGGTATTTACAGGCGACCGTATCATAACGGACATTCCCGGTATTAGATAGACTGATACTCCTGTTAAAGATGCTGCCATTTTTATATCTCCTTATGCTTCAATTGGTTCTACATCCAAAGACACTTCTAAAAGTTCCTGACTTTCCCTAGGCTTAGGGACATTCTCCGGAATTCCTTTTACCTGTGTCTTAGTAACATTATCTTTCTTAGTGACATCTATAGGTGTGGTATCAAAATCAGGTTCAGCCTGTACATAAGAAAACTTACCACTCTTCAATCCAGGCCTAGAGATACTTTCAATACTTACCCACATACCTTTAGTAGATCTACATCTTCTAGTATATTTTTTACCTTGTAATACAGACAATATATCAGTACCACTTAAATTTAAAATAACATATAAGGGATCATCCCTACAAGGTGTTATATTAGCTGATTTTGTTATACCACTAAATATTTTTTTAGCTGGTGAACCTTCGCCGGCCTCAATAAGAACACTGTCACCCACTATAGGTCCTCCTACATCGACATGTTTTACTTTCAAAGATACTGAAAAAGTAGACAACTGCCCTCTTGATTTAGTAACATTAAATGATAATATATATGGAGTTTCTACTACCAAATCACCGATAGAAACTCTGGCCCTGATTTTTACCATATTAATAGCCATACTATGCCTCCACCGGGTTATTATGTATAGAACAAGACACTCTATCACCAACCCTTATTATATTATGACACATAGCTACTCCCCACCTATCACCGTAACCATCTATTCTGATTTTATAATTAATACCATTTCCTAAATCCGCAATAATAGTACCCTGTGCGCCTACATCCTCCACCATCTTTTGTGTAGGTCCACCATCCACTGAGGCAAGATTACCTACCAAATAGGGGCCCTCATGCACTGATATGGTATATGATCCACTATCACTATAAGAATATTGTATGGAATTTACTATACCATTAGAATTTCCATACCCTCCCAACTTAGGCTCACAATTAGGTCCACATGTATATACTGTATCACCTGTACCGGCGGAACTCATATGTTGATATAATAAATCTGCCATTGGTGCTACCTGATCTTCCTCTAAAAATGACATTGTAACCACCATTCCTCCGCCCTGCATTTCATCCATGATCTCTTCCATTCTAGTACTTTCAAATGCCTGTGCAGTAGTTGGGTCATGGTCCTTAATACCATCTGTTTGATCCAGGGGTGACGATGAGCTACTATGTACCGAACCAACGTGACCTACAGGCGCTGGCTTCTCTTCCACTACCATAGGACCTAAATAATACTTTAATTGAGTAGCTATTTCCAATGCGCGGCCTCCTGAGGGATCATGCACAACTATAGAAGG
>Ga0307377_10001838_pt1 | contig 25981 bp, 34 predicted proteins | sample TR3MG_FD_202535 | JGI IMG/M metagenome (GOLD analysis project Ga0307377, IMG submission 202535) | Soil microbial communities from Risofladan, Vaasa, Finland - TR-3 | ecosystem: Environmental > Terrestrial > Soil > Coastal area > Acid sulfate soil | place: Finland: Risofladan, Vaasa | collected... | reverse complement strand
AATCATGGTACATGATAGGCTTCTCACGAATACTATCAAAAACTTTATTAGCTATCTTATGACGCTTTAAGTTAAATTTTTTAGCCATTGTTGTTTCTCCCATTCCATTTTCTGGAATCACCTGTTGCAAGTTTTCGAATTTTTCATGAGCTGTTAATCCAGCTAAGTTATTATTTTCTAATACATTAAAGATTTCTTGAACTATTCCATTGGAAGCGGACGAGAATCCTATTAGTATACTTTTTTTATCGACGTTTCCATCTTTAAAATCAATTTCTTTTCTTTCTAAGGATTCTACTAATCTATTAAGTAAATCCTTTATATTTAGTTTAACATTTTCACTTGTAGACTCAGAGACATTTATGCCAATCGTATCTATGTAATTTAGAGCGGAGTTATAAAAAGATTCTAAATTAGCATATTTGTCTTTGTCTAAATCGTTGTTAAACTGAGGCGTTATTTGAATGATATCATCATTGCTATAATCAACTTCGAATATACCTTTGCCATTGTCATCGGTAATCTCGTTGTAAGCTCCAGCTAGTAACTCTTGAAGTTTATTCTTTAATACCTCTTGATTAACAAGTATAGGATTAGAATCTGTCTCCATTGCCTGAGCTTCTCTATTAAGGAATTGTAATTTATCCCTTAATAAATCGTTGTCAAACTTATTAGAATGTATCTTATCTTCTAAGACAGCAATCTTCTTTTTCAGTTTGTTATAGCTGATTTTATCAATCATTACTCACCTTTTTCATTGAAAAGTGAATCAAAAAAGTTTGATACTAACCCTTTAGTTGTAACATTCTTTTTGTCAGCTTTTTCCCAATCGTTATTTTTTTCATCTCTAGAAATCGAAGCGTTTCTTTCTTGAGCTTCTGATTTAAATTTCTCACCTTCTGTAAATTCAGGCATTAACTTTAATTTCTCGTCAATGTTTTCAAAAATACTAAAGTTATGGTCAGCAACTTCTGGGTTACTAGCACCAACTTCATGTGCGATTGATTGAATACCTTTAGGGTTGTAATTTATTTCAGCTAATTGCTCAGCGTGTTCTTTGTCCCACGCATGTTTGTTAGCTTCTTTCTGAGCTTTTATTTTAGCCACTTCTGCGTTGTGCTTGTTTTCTTCGGCTAATTGTGCTTCTGCAAATTTATCCAAAGCGCTAGAATCAAATATACTATTACTATTCTGTGGGTTGAAATTAGCAGTGCCAGATCCAGGCTCTACTTCATTACCAGATTTTGATATAGTGTGAGACAGTAGGTCTTCATCCAATTCAAGCTTTCTTTCAGACTTGGCAAAAATACTTTTGAAGTCTTCTGGTGTCAACTCGGATGAGTCTGGCTCGTTTGAATCTGAAACAAACTTATTCATTGAGTCTGTTTCTTTAAAATCCATAGTGTCGTATTTGTAGCTACAAGAAACGTATTCTTGGCTGGACGCAATCTTCATTCCAATTCCAGAGCAATGCTTACATGTCTCACAGCTTAAAGTCGAAGTAGAGCCACTAGATAGTGGGCAGTTTACTTTGCCAGCTGTAACATTAATTGAAGCAGTTTTCTCTAAACTGTTTTTGTAGATAGCATCAGTCCAATCAGTAGTGCCTTGATTTTTTAATTTTGATACTTTCATTGAACTATTCCTTCTTTATCTTATTGGCGCTTTCTTCTAGTTCTATAACGCCGCTTAAGTTTAATTTACCTTCTTTTAAACTCATTGTGACGTTTTCTAAACCGATAGCTTTCAAGACAACCATTAAATTATCCAATGAAGGTTCGCCTAATATATCTCCCAATGCCCTTTCGACTTGTAATACTTTACTATCGTCAGTAAAGTCATTAGATGAGTCGCTGTCTGGCGCTAGGTCTGTAAAAGAATCTGCAATAGGCTCTTCTTCAGTCATGGCTTCTTCTCCAAAAGAGAATGCTTGCTTGAGTTCTTTTTCTGATTCTTTCTTTTTTCCATATGGAGTGATTAGCATAATACTTTCTCCTTATTGAAAATTAAAAGTCAGCTAAAAGAGCGTCAACGTAGTCAGCAGGATAGTATGCTTCATAATACTTTTTCAAGTAACTTTTGTCTTTGTCAGTTAGTTTTGCTATTTTTGTGAAACGTGGGCTCTTACTAGCTTCTTTAACTGGAGCGACTTCGTCAAGAACTTCATCTGAAGCTTCTATTTTGATAGTTTCTTTAGCTATTTTTTTAGTAGTAGCTTCTGCTTTAATAGGGGTTTTAGCAGGCACTGTAGCCTTAGCTTTAGTCTCTACTGCTTTTTCAGTGACAACTTTGGCAGAAGCAACAACTTCTTTCTTAGGTGCAACTGAAGCTGATTTCGTCATATTTTGTTCAGCTAAATCTTTAGCTTCAAGTTCTTGGGCGATTTCCATCAAGCTTTTAACTTTGCTCTTTGAAACAATAATCGACCCAAACATTTTTGGTGTACTCATTTTTATAACTCCTTATACTGTTATCTTTAAATATTTATGAAAAATATTTTTTTATCCTTTATTACTATCTTCGTCTTCAATAAGATTAGCCAACTCATTATGAGCATGACGTCTTAAGCTGTTCCTGATGGAAGCTCCGACGTATTTTGATGTTTCTGCTAATCCATCAATTTCTTGAATTAAGCCGTCCTTAATATTTTTAATTTGAGAACTACTTGTTTTGATAGACTTGACATCTTCTTGACTTAGGTATTTTGATAGGAAAGTGTCGTTTTGTAATTCGAATGCCTTCATATTATTGTAGGCATCTTTATATTCAGTCCAGCAACTCTCCCATGCTTCCCAGCCACTTGTTGTATTTGCCTTTTTTATTCTTTGGCAATTACAGAAAGCTCTATCATTCATAAGTGCATATCCTTGAACACCTATCTGATAAGCAAGCTTTTTCATTTTTTTATTATATTTCATATTTTCTCCTAAACTAAAATATCGTTTTCTACAATAGTGATAATGTTGTCAATTATAAATGCACGATAGTCATTCCAATCTAGACACCACGTTAATAAAATTCTATTACCATTCTTTGCCATATAAGCTTCTAAGGGCTGTATGGTTCTATTTATTTTATGACCGTTTTGAGTGACGTAAACGATTGTTAATTGTTCAGAGTCTTGCAATGCGTACATTGTTTCTCTTTGAACATCGTTCAAATTACTAAAACCATCATATCCTACAGGTTGATATTCTTCAGGTTCTTCTTGTATCCCTTGTAATATCTCATTCTCAACTTCTTCTGTTTTGAATTCGTCAATAATTTCTTTGGCTACTTCTTTATCCCCATCGAATGTTTCTCTTATGGTCTCGTAGAAGCCGTCGTCTTTATTGACTTTGTACTCTTCAGATTGTGCTTTCTTTTCAAAATTAGATGTATATATTTTTTTCATATTGTCCCTAATTAATCCTTTTCAGCAACGAACGTCAATTCACCATTTTCAAAATCGACATAACTACCAATTCCTATCTTATTATTGTCAAAAAAATTAATAGAAGCTTCAAGTGCATATTTGCAATTGTCGTCACTACTTACTGCTCTGTATGACATTGGTACTATTTTTTTAATGCTAGTTATTTTCTTATTATCATCTATAAAAGCAATGTCTAAAGGCACATAGGTATTAGCTCCCCAAAAATTCATCTTTTGAGATTTGTCCATAACGAATAACATTCCATAATCTTCTGGGATTGTTTTTCTAAACATTAATCCTTGACTTCTAGATGAAGGAGTATCAGCTATATCTATTTTAATTTTTTTCATACAACTCTATTTATTAGGTATCTTTATTTATGTCCTTAATAGCTTTGAAGTAATAGTCGTTAGTTATATCTTCTTTAATAACTTCTTTAATAACTTCTTGAGAAGCAGTCTTTTTAGTTGATTTTTTACCAGCATTATGAATTATTTTATCCACTTCATCCATACTTATAACATCTGCTTCTTGAAGATTTTCAAAAGTATTTTTCTCCATTGATAAAATAAGACTACTCAAAACTTTCTTACCTTTGTCGGTTAAAGATATGTGGCCGTTGTCAATTGTCTTGATTATCTTTTTATCTTGCAAACTTGAAAGGACTGATGACTGTAGAGAATGAGCTATAACATTATCTTTTACATTGTTTTCCTGATCTCTCCACATGTTCCAAATAGCAGTTGCTTCAGCATCTGATACGTCATGTTGTTTTTTAATTCCCATATTAAGGAAAGGGAGAAGCTGTGGGAATATACTTTGCATATCCATTCCAGGAGGAGCCATGATAAACATTTGTTGAGCAGACTTTCTCAAAGTTTCATCCGATGATGATTCTTTCATCATAGGGAAAAAGTTTTCTTGAACTTCTGTACAAGCTTCTTTTAGACTAGATAAAATATCTATATCATTATGAATGCTTAACATTTTTGCCGTCTTAACTACTTCCTCTATATGAGCTCCGCAGAATCCGTTAGACGCCTGTACAATATTGTCTTCCACATCGAATCCAAGTAAAGAATTATAAAATCTTTTTATCTCTTCTATAGCAGGTTTTCCTATTTCTATTTTTCTATCAAATCTACTAGGTCTATTTGCAAGAGCCACGTCGAGCATGCCGACGTCGTTAGTCGTTCCTACAACAACTAAAGGAGACTTTATTTTTCTAATACCATCTAAGTTATTTAATAAAGAACCTAGTATTTTTCTACCGTTACCTTCAGATCTGTCAGGAGATATTAAGTCCATATCTTCAAAGGCTAACATAGTGCTTCCAGTAAATCTTAAAAAATCAAACAAGTCATCTACTGAGCTAGTGTAAGGGAAACTTCCGGCGTTTGTATATATTCTAGTTATTTGTTTATCTGCCAATTTTTTAAATATCGATTTTACTAGCATGGTTTTTCCAGTGCCAGGAGGGCCATGGAGGATAAGGCCTCTTTGATTAAGATTGGCAGTTCTATATTTTTCGTTAGTTAGAAAACTAGCAGTATTGAGAAGTATTTTCTCTTTAGTACTTTCAGGTAATATAACTTTTTCCCAATCTACGGATGGACTCTCGCTGAATACAACTCTCTCTCCATTAAAAAGTAAACACTTTCCACGGTATTGGTTCTCGTAAAACATTTTTTCATTTAATGCTTGAATATAATCTTTGCTTTGTTTTTTATTTCTTGCATAACAAGTAACATGATATGTTCCGTATTGTTCGTAGGCCGTAACTATTCTATCAGTATATATTGCAGTTACTGTGTCGTAGACAGTAGCAGTCTTATTGATATCTATTGGAATTTCATTGTCGGATGGGCCAGCGCCGTAAGAGCCGCCTGTTAGGTATATCGGCTTGTCGTCTGTACTTAATATTCTAGTAAGAGCATATTTGCAAACAGGATTAAGCATCCCACTAAAAGAAGTAACTGTACTAGGCAATCCTTGAACATTTATCTCTTTGCTATCCTCGTCGTAAGCAGCCACAATTGGTGAAGGGGCCGATGCCACCTTAGATAGTTTGTCAATATCTTCTTTGCTTATTTTAATTTTACTCCACTTTTCCATTAGACTTTCTCCTCTATTAGCTGGCTAATGTCGCCTTCAAAATTTTCTATATCAATATCTTTAATTACTTTAAAAATATCATAATCATCATTTGTTAGAATATCATCTAACTTAAATTCGTGCATAAGTTGTAATGTGCCATCATAGTCTTCTTTAAGCATCTTTAAAACTTCTATTTGTAACCTTTCAGAACTGAGTTGTTCTCTCAGTACATTTCTGTTTTTCTTCATAGCTTCCTCTAAGTGAGAATCTATTCTGAAACTGTATCTTAGAGAGAAACGTATAGCCCTTAAAATCATTAGTGGATTTTTAGGGATAGATATATTAGGGTCAACAACAGCTCGTATTACTTTGTTTTTAATGTCTCTAGCGCCCATTCCTGTTATGTCATACGTGTTAAAATCATAAATGTCTAATATTAGAGTGTTTATAGTGAAATCTCTGGCATAAATATTGGTAGTTAGTGGAGTTATTGAGACTCCGAATTTTTCCATTTCTTGAACAATGTGTAGATTATCACTTAAATCACCAGACGTGCCTTGAAATTCTAAATCTATATCGTCGTAGGTAAATTTGATAGTTCCAGTCCTTTGGTAGGTCTCAGGAATATCTTCCACCATTTCTGCTGCTGCTAAGTATCCTAATTTAACCGCTTGACCAGGCCATGCAGAAGCAATGTCTAAATCATGTACGTCGTCCATGTTTTCCATTATTAAAGCTCTTGGATATCCGCCCACAACGTAAACGTTACTAATACCATTGGCTTCTCCAACCATGGCGATTTTTTTAAGTGCTCTACTAAATTTTTGTTTACTCATGATGACATCTGCCCACTTCCATACTGCCCCCAAGAAGGATATGAAGAATCTGTTGATCTATTATTCCATCCCCAAGGATTGTTTCTTTGTTGGTCAATCCAATATATATATGCAGGGTCATGGGTGAATTCTGTATATATTAAACCATTTGATTTTAATTCAATATCGTTTTTTTTCTTTTTCTTTTTCTTATTTCTTCTAACTCTGTCCTCGAAATATTTTTTATATCTCAACGGCTTCGTTCTGTATCTACCGAAGGACTTCCATCTATTCAATTCAGGATGTCTCTTGAATTTATTTATCTGCTTAAACTTCTCTGTGGCGTGGCCTTTGCCTTCGCCTATTTCTCTACCGTCCATGACTCTATCGTCAGCCATATCAAATCCACCAAATGGAGTAGGTCCATTTCTTCCACGACCACCGTACCCACTATCATATGTCGAGTAAGAGGCATAAACACGCTTCTTGCCATTGTTGGCAAGTTTAAGATTTTCTTTTAATGAGTTTATATCAATGAAGCGACTATATTCAACGATTACTTCGTGGTCGGACAATTCGATTATTGTTGTGTAAAATATTAAAAGAGACCTAGTTGAGTCGTCTATCATCAGATAGCTATGTCTTATTTTCTTTAGATTTTCTAATACTTCTTTTAAATCATTGTACACGCTAGCGATTTCAATTAATGAATCAATATTTCTCAAAAACATTTCATCAGATATTTCTGTTTTAGCGTGAGTCACTGGTAGAGAAGTTATTAAGTCATTAACGTCTCTCCAAGTTAAAACATAATCATCTAATAAACTATCTAATTCTATTTCTAAAAATTCTAACGCAGAATAAACTGTGTCAAATTTTAACATATCTAAATCGTGCTCGTTTGTTTCTTGGGGCATTTTTTTAGATACGGCTATACTGCCATCTGGCTGTACAAAGACGCCTAGGTCAAATAGCATATCAATTGTCTTCTTGCTGAATTTTTGCTTGTAACTCATTTATAAATTTATTTTCTTCTTTAATTTATTATATCCAACAACGTAAGTTGTTCCATCGTTGCCCTTTACGCTAACATAGTCTCCCATTATTAAGCTGACAATGCCAGATTTTTCATACCCAGCATTATCAGTCCAAGCAACTTTGTTTCTTGCGTAGAGTTTTGCAGTTTCGGTTTTAAGAAATATTGATTTCCAACCTGACTTCTCCATTATTTATTCCTTTTTAGGTTGAGTCTTTTTAGGGGCTCTTTTTTTAGTAGTCGTTTTCTTTTTAGCAGTTGTCTTTTTAGCAACTGGCTTTTTAACGGCAGATTTTTTTTGATATATTTTTTTACCTAATTCTGAAAAATCATCAGAATCTTCCTTTACTTTTATTTCGCTCATGTTCAGATCTAGAATACCGTTGCTGTCATGAGGTGTTTTGTCAACTTCCATAACTAAAGAGTCTTCTTTATTTTCAGATTCTAAAAAATCATGAGAGTTTTTAAATTTAACATTTAGCTTCTTTTCTTCTATCACTTCTTCTATCACTTCTTCATCAACGGGTTCTTTTTCAATCTTTTCAACCTTGCTAAACTTGGCTTCTACTAACCATCCTTTATTTAGGCTTGATACGATATCTTTATTGCAAAGGTCTGATACTTTTATATCAATAGCCTTTCCAGCGTCTACACCGCCTGAAATACTACCCAATACCAATCTTCCATTCTTTAAGGTACAATTAAATTTCTTAGTGTTCTTTTCTTCGAGGGATTTTTTAATGACAGCATCTTTGATTTTTCCATCTACCTTTAGGTAACCGTTATCAACGTACCATTTTATGTCAGGGTTATTTAAATTAGAACAATCAATCTCTGCTGATTCACCAGCTCTTAACTTTTCATGTATACTATCTATCGTAATAGTCCTTTCATCTTTAACTAAACATGTTATCTTAACCATTTTTCTTTTTTCCTATTTCATTGTTAGCACTTTTTTTAACCACCGCACCTGGATGGTCTTTTTTAATTTTCAATACTCTTTCAAAAGTCATTGGGTTAGAAGTCTTATTCACCCCATTGTCTTCATAGAGAATACGGTATCCGTCTTCTAAACTTTTATTCTGTCTTTCTTTAATTTTAACTTTTTCTTCATTGTAGCGAGCTCTCGTTTCATAATCTCTAAAATCATCTGTTCCATAACCGTGGTCATAGTTAGGATTATATTCTTGTGGCTTCCTAGCCAAATCAAGAGAATCTTCTCCCACAGGTATTGGAGGTCTGAATCCTTCTTCGTGTCTTCCTTCTGCATCACTAAAGCCTGGTCTATCACTACCATCATCTCTTTGAAAGTCAGTTCTTACACGAGAGTGAAATGGAAAAGAATCGTCTTCTTTCATTTCTGGAGTATACCACCATTCTTGTTCTGTCCCCATATCTGTTTTGTCTTTTGGAGCGTTTCTATTTTGTCTATATTTATTTTTATTATGAAGCGGAAAATGTGAAAGATTGCCACCTCCATCAGAACTAGGAGTTTTTCTCCAAAGATTATTACTGGGACTATCCTTGTCAAAAGCTTTTGGAAAACCACCTATTCCAACTGCTTCTTTATTCATTTTTCTTCTATAGATAACCTTATTATTCTTCTCTAATTGGACAATAATATTCTTATCGTCGTTGGATTTTAAATAATAATAATCAATATTATCCTTAGACGCTCTATGTAGAATATGACTAGTTAAAGTCCCTATTTTCATTTTTTTAGTTTACCCAAAAATTTATTTGTCTTTGCTTTTAGTTCTTTTAGTTCTTTTTTCTCAGAAGTAGTAAGTCTATTATAACTAGAAGCCATCCAAAGTTTATCCATTTGATCAACGGCTTGTTTTAGTTCAGCGAAGTTTTCGTCACCGAGACCAATGCTTTCTCTCTTATATTCTTGGTAATGAGTTGGCAAAAAACCATCTCCTTGTCCTTCGGCCTTCATCCTTTTTCTTTGAGATTCTTCAGCGAGTTCATTGATTGGAAGCGTATTTGTTTTCCAAGTTCTATCATCTCTCCAATCGCCGCTAAAGACAGTTCTTTCGTCATCGAATCTTGCTTCGATAGTTTTATTTTCTTTGCCTTCATTCTTGTGACTTTTATTTTTTGACAATTGTTTCTCAGTCAGCTCTGATACTTCTTCTTTTTTTCTTTCATCATCAAGAATTCTGTCATAGCTGCCATCGCCTTCATTGTTTTCATGGTCTCTCTTTTTTCTTTGGTCTTCTAACCAAGGTTCAGTTGTTTCATAATCTAATTTTTTCTGTGCTAACTTAGCTTTCTTTCTATTGTATGCCATTGTTTTTTTCTCCTACATACCCATTGGTGGTGGTTGGGGCGGACCAGGTTGATTGATAATAGCTTTATTATCTTGTTTTTCTCTTTTCTTATAAAAATCAGGAAACTCTTTCCTAACTATATTTTTTAAATTTTCTAAATACTTACCTTTTTCACTGTTTAAATCTTTTTGATTCTCTTCAATAAAAAATTTCCACATACTCAATTCTCCTCCTAATTCAGATAGAGATTTGACAGCTTTGTGAAATAAAGAGACAGTGTCTAATTTATTAACGGGAGTTTGTTTATTTTCATCGTACATTTTTTCCATTAACGCATTCTTATCAGAATCCATATGAACTCTCTGATAGTCATCTTGCTTTGTGTCTGGATCAGGATCCCACATTAGTTCTTGGAATTCCTTTGCTAATTTATACCAACTCATACATCATTCCTTCCCATATCTAACATTCGGTGACGAACCAAATAAACTTTGCAACCTACCTGAATTTCCCCAGGGGTTATTTATTGTAGTTGTTTTCGGCAAACCTTGTATAATGACCTCTAATGCCATATGTGCGGCACCAGCAATACAGTCAAGTATGTCATCCGTAGGATAGGCACTATCAGGGTCAGGGAATATCCTAAATCCCTTAGCTGCCATAGCACATTTCAATCCTTTGAACTCTCCGATTAATTCTTCATTTGGAGGGAGGTATATATTTCTACCAATAACCAGGTCTCTAAGTTCTGTATATATTAACTGCTTATAAGATGACCTAAAAGGAGTTCTGGAGGCTGGTAAAGATTTTTTTCTAAAATTCTGCAATGAACTAGCGCTGTTAAATGCGTCATACGTTATACTTACAATATTAAATCTTTTATTTAAATCGATAATATATTTTTCTACTTCCGATATTTGTATCTCGCCTAATTTATGAGGATTCCAAACTTTTACATGATCGATAAATATTTTCCTATCATGGCCGCCAGTTTCTCTATTCATAAAACTATCTTGATGAAGTAGTACGAGTGCGTAATTGTGATTTGATAGAGCCGGGTCAACATGTAAATAATAACGTATATTCCTAGAGCCTTTTTCTACTTGGTAAAGATTGAAGTCAACACATTCATCTATTATATCAGTTGGGAAAAACAAAGTTGATAAAGTGCCGCTAAATTCAGCGCCGTAACGCATCCTTGCTTCTGTCTCATTCTTTTTATATTCTTTGTCAAAATCTTCTCGTTGCATATTGGGATTAACGTCCCAAGTTGGGAACTGAAATGCCATTGAACTTTTAGCAGCCTCTCCACCAGTAAAAGCATTTCTGTAATTGTTGTAAAATATGCCAGACTTTCCTGACGGAGCGGAAATCTGAACTACTTTACCTGCGGCTTCTCCATTTGGATGTTTGAAGGCCATTGTGTTTGGGATTAAGTCACCAACTACCTTTTCACCACCGGATTTACCTGCTCCATCATTGAAGTATGCAAGTTCGTCAAAAATAAGACATATAACCCCTGACCCCATCAGCGAGTTTGAGTTAGAGTGACCACATTGAATAACGATAGAACCAGGAATTAATTCTTTAGTTCTTCCTTCTTCGATTAATCTTTCATTTGTTTCTTTGTCTTGCGGCGTTAATAGGTATGTGTATTCTGAATTACTTTTGTCCTGGTTGACAATATCTTTAAAATAAGGACTATATCTGAGACGGGCTTTTATCTCGTTGTAGAGTAGTTTTGCCTGTGGTGCTGCTGTAGCTATATTAAGTATTAAGATAGGGTTGTCTGGAACAAGCCCAAAATATTCTTGTGGATTTCCTAATTGAATGCATTTGTAACCTTCATAAGTAGCGATGACAGAGGCAAGAGTAGTTTTTCCAGACCTTCTGCCAAGCACTAATATTAATTCTTTTATTATGTTTTTATTAGCATGTTTAGATAGTACGTCTTTGATTATTAATTTCTTTTCTAAGTCTTGCTCTTCTGCCCAAGCTTCAAGCCATTCTCTTTCCTCTTGAGAAAGAGTTAAGTCTTCATTGTATTTGCTAGAGGCATAAAAACATTTTAAAATGATAGTTTGAGTTATTGATAAAATCATAGGTGGACTCATATATGGGAGCCCTAGTAAATCTCTTCGAGAACAAAACGTAATAATATCAACTATTTCATGTGGGTTAGTTGCGTTTTTTTCAGCTATGCCAGTTTCTTTTTTAACTTTGTTTAAAACTTGATTAAAATTAAAGGTCTGCCTCTGTTTCATCTTCTCCTCCTAACCTGAATGCCTTCAGGGTCACGTCTAAGTATTAGTGGATCAACATGGGAATCCCTTATGTATGTAGACGGTCTTACTAGTGTGCCATCACTCTGAGCAATGTATACAGTTCTATTTCTGTAATTAAATAAAGCCCTTCTAATAACCGTTCTAGTATACAACTCTCTTTGATTTTTTGGTGGGAGTATTAATAAATTGTAATCTGGGTTTCTTCCCTGCTTTCTCATAAGGTGAAACCCACTAAATCTATAACTTCTAGTCGGAGCTACCCAATTGGGATTCTTAGGTTTGAGAGAAAATAAATTATTCTGCCCAGGCAAATTTGGTGGGATAGCATCTTCTCCAATGAAAATTTCGCCTGCATATATCGTGGATGGGTCGATTGGAGTTATAATTAATTTCCTATACATTAGAACGCACCTCCCATAGCAAGGTTTGGATATGTTTTAAAGTCATAAATTAATTCAGACTCCATATCAAAAATGTAATATTTATGCAAATCTCTTTTTAATTCTATATGTCTTCTGTTCGTGGCGTTTGAAATATTATATGTGTAATCATTGATTATCTCTACTCCGCTCGCACTTACGCAGTCTATTCTTTTGGGTAGTGATTTGAACATTACGGCTATCATCCCAGTTAGGTTAAACATCTTTCTTGTAAACTGATAGTTCATCGGGCCTTCCGCATTCATAATTGGTAAAACATTTCGTTCGAAATTGGTATACTTAGCACTTAATGGATGTGTTGTATTTAAATTCTCTAAAAACCTACGCCATAAATAGTCGTATATTTTATCGGTGTAAACGGATATTTTTCCAGCTTCCAAAAAATCGTATATAATAGTATCGGTGTCTGCGTTGAAAATAACTATATTATTATTCGCATTAACTAGGTCTCCTCCTAGCGTTTGACCAGGGACTGTCTCGAAGTTAATTGCATCTTCTGCGTTGTCGCATATGACACCAACTATCCCAGTATTATCGAAAGATTGAGATAGAGTTATAAATTCAGAGACAGTAGAACTGTCAAAAGATAATGTTCCGCTACATAGATTCATTGGTTACTTTATGCTTGTTTTTTTCCCAAGTTATAATAATGGTTTTGAAATGATTTAAAATTTCTTCTGTATTTTCATTTGTAAATTTTGAAAAGTCTAAACCATTTAAAAAAATAGTCCTTATCATTTCATCAGTAATTTCTATATCTTTTTTTTCATGCATACAAAACTCCTAATGTATAATTAACAAAAGCCGTGCTTTTTCCTTTAAAAGAAGGATTACCCATTGAGTACATTTGAATATAAAAAATAAAAAGCTTATGATAGATAACAATAAATATAAATTAGACGCCATAAATTTCGACCAAGATGATTGGGAATTAATAAATGCAATAAGGTCTGTGCAAGAAAAACACAGATTTAAACCAATTAATATTTTAGAAATTGGAAGCGGCAATGCTTGCTTAGTATATTCACTGTCAATCGAAATGATAAAATGGGTTCAGAAATTAATATCAATAGATGTTATAAATGAATCTTCACCGCCAGACAAACTCTTCTATGAGAAGAGAACTGCTTTTTCTACCATATATAATCACGATAAAGAAAAAGTGGACGCAATGGAAGCAAATGCAAACGATGCAAACGTGATAAAAAGTATAAAGGATTTCTTTTTGGAAGATGAAGTTTCAGTATTTATAATAGAATATTTGAAAGATGATAAATATATGAATGAAATAATATCCAACTACGAAGACATACTAGATGAAAGAACTATTATCATATATAAATATTTAAATAAATCTAGTAAGAGTATAAAGTATTTTAATAAATTATCGAAAAAATATACAAAGATTAAAAGACTTGAAAATGGAGTTGGGATAGGAGTTATATACGAATGAAAATAGAAGTAATAAGACCTGACTTTAGCTTTCACTGTATTAATAAAAAAGCATTGTCTGGATGTAAAATCGAAGATGGGGAATTAATCGAAGAAGGAAGAGTCATCTCGGACAAAATAGATGTTTATATTAACACAAATGAAATTAATGCGTATAATATCGAAAAAGCACCAGAGTCTGGAGAATTTAATTTGCCATTCCTTGTAATAGGATATCATGGCAAAGGACAGTCCTACGACGAAGGATTGGCGGAAGGTATAGAGTACATGAAAAACAAAACAGATGAGATTGAACAAATATTAATCCTTTCTGGATGTAAAGAAGTTGTTAAAATAGTAAAGTATCCCATAGATATAATTAATGACGGTGGCGAAGCTATTATGGGTGAGCAAGTAGCCTTTGTAGGATATTCTTAATTAAGGAGATTAAAATGAATATTGATTGGAATGAGAAGGAAGTTGAGTTTTTGAGAAGTGTTTTATCAGCAGTTGATAAAAAAGCATTAGACCCAATATATGGCAATCTAATACCAAGGATGAAAATAGGCAGTAATGGTGTGAGTATCGAGACAGCGGAAGTCAACTCGCTAATTGAAGCATTAACAGACTATGTCGATGATGGGTATATTAGAGACGCAAGCGACGAAGACAGAAAGACCGCTGAAGAACACCTAGAAAAGATACAGGGAATGGGATTTGTGATATGATAGAATATAAAGCCCTACATAGTGCATCTAACTGCCTATTTCAAGGTGATATATACGTTGCGTTTTACGCAGGTGAAGCAGAGTGTGTAAAGCAGAAGGTGTTTATATTTAAGAAAGAAAAATCTAAATATAAATTATTCAAAGCTTTGCCAGAAGGCTCTGGGAATCCTGTGTTATTCACAATGGCTGGACAATTATTCTGTTGCTACAGTATGTTTACCAGACCGATGGAGAATAATGTTTTTGATTTATGGCGGACAACATATACGACTATAACTAACTTAACTTCAGCCGAAGACAATTCTACGTTATTAGCCACTTTTAACTGTCCAAGAAGTAATCCCATATACTTAGAAGACGGGGCGTTGATACTACCATCTTACGATGAGGAGATACAGAGAGGCAATGTGTTTTACATGAAGCCTGGAGAAAGAGTCGTGAAGGGTACTTGCATGTCGTCTGTACCAGTCATTCAACCAACTGCATTCAAGTTTCAGAATCAGAATTTCTTATTGTTTAGAAATTTCGAAAGAAATAGAACTCCAGAGCATTCTTACTCATTATTTGCTAGGTTTGCTTTCGCTGCCAATAATAGTAGAATAGTTTTCACTGATACTAAATATACTAAAGTACCTAATAATAACGAATCTGTAGCTACTATAAATGATACAGATGGAAATGTATTGGTAGTTTACAATGCTGTGGTTGGAAGGAGAGATTTGACTTTGGCTTATTTAGAATACAGCGAAGAAGAAAATACTTTTGTTCCAAATCCTATTTTAAAAATAAACACAGAAGATAGGGCTTCTTATCCTAATGTTTGCTTTAATAGTCAAGGACAACTAAATATTTGTTACACTTCATATAATAGAGGGATTAACGAAGGTAGTAGTATAGCTATGGCGACCATATCAAAAAATTATAAAAAAGTACTTAGTACTAAATTTATTAACGGAGAAGATTTAAATGGAGGAGATTGAATTTGTTGACGGCGTTACACCGTCGCTTCCTAAAGACATACATGATGACAATTTAGCAATCATGATACAAGTTCTAATGAGTAGAGTTAAAACAGACCACTCTAAAAGTGGTTTCAATGTAGACGTTAGACATTATGCTAAAATAGTAACAGGCATCGTTCAATTTGCTAGAAGTAATGGGTATAAAAAAGTATCTCATCTACCTAGGGAATTCAATGAAGACACCGTTCTTGGAGACGAGAAAGAAGCTGATAAAACTAAAGAAAGCAACAATGGAAAGAAAGATGACATTGATTGGGATTCTATTTCGTGAAGTACGATGCTTCGGAAGAGTACTTATTTGAATGTCTTATCTTAACCGACGGACTGAATGCGAAGAATATTGAAGAAACATTGAAAGAATCATTGTTGAATATGATTAAAGAAAAAAAAGTTTCAAAAGCGTTCATGACTAATGAGTGCCAATCGCAAAAGAATAAGACATTTAAATTATTTTCTGTATTAGAAGAATTGCAATGTTTGAAATCTGGAAGGATAGTTGACATAAGAAGAATTCCACAAGAATGGAAAGAAGAACTCAAAAAAGAAATGGAAGAAAAAGAAGAATTAGACGAAAAACGTTTGTTAAACCTTGACGAGTGCATTATATTATGTGTAGAGAAAGACAACAAAGTCAAGGCTATAGTTATGAATAGAAAAGGAATATACTCTATATCTAGCAAGCCTCCACAGTGAGAGGATTTTTGTAATGAACGACTTTTTAATTTTTTCAGGCAGAGCCAATGAAAAACTAGCTCATAAAGTTTCGCAAAAACTAGGAGCTAAGCTAGGAAGTGTATTGATTAAAAATTTCGAAGATGGTGAAATCTTTGTTAAATTCGAAGAGAATATCCGAGGGAAAGATATCTTCATCATCCAGCCAACAAGCAATCCAGTCAATGAAAATATCATGGAATTGATGTTCATGATAGATGCCGCAAAAAGAGCTTCAGCAAAAGAGATAGTAGCCGTCATCCCTTATTTTGGATACGCAAGACAAGACAGAAAAGACGGCGACAGAGTCCCTATATCAGCTAAAGTAATTGTTGATATGCTAGAGACAGCCGGAGTCACTAGAGTTATATCAGTTGATTTTCACTCCCCACAAATTCAAGGGTTTTTCGATGTGCCTATGGACCATCTTTATTGCATTAAAAGAATAGCAAAATATATATATGATAACCATAAAATAGAAGAAATTACATTAGTGGCTCCAGACGGAGGAGCAATGAAAAACATTCAAAGATACGCAGAAATATTTAAGGCTCGTGTGGCGATGATATACAAGAAAAGAATAGATGATTCTACCACAGAAGCCATGTTTGTAATTGGGGAAGAGGAGATAGTCGGTAAAGATTGTATCCTAATTGACGATTTAACATCTACATGCGGCACTTTAATATCTGGCGCTGATATGTTAATGAGTAAAGGAGCTAAAAGTGTTAGAGCAATAGTTTCTCATTGTTGTTTGAACGACAGAGGATACGCTAACCTAGATAAGTCAACCAATTTAAAAGAATTAATTGTCACAGACACGGTTCCATCTAAGAGGAGAAAGAAAATAAAAGTTCTTTCAGTGGCAGATATGTTGGCTTCGGCAATTACTAGAACAATGGACGGCAGATCAATCGCTCATATGTTTAAAATAGACCCTAAAGAGTTTGAGGAATATGACTATGATTAGTTATGAGGTAATGAAACAATTTCAAGAAGCAAATGAATTCTTAGAAGACCATCCAGCCTTCGCCTGTGGTGGGATAACTCCTTTGCATGTTAAGAAGTTTAATCCATATCATAAACCATGCAGTCCAGTCAGTCTGACAATGATAGTTAATGTGTGTGAAAAAGGCTATTCATTAGATGGCGTCCCTCCATTAATTGAAGTATATCCAGACAATCCGAGATATGAAGAATTAAAATCAAGGGTTGGTGAAAGAGCTCTTAGTAGAGGACTTACAAAGGGGATTCAATATCGTAGTTTTATGCTGTTAGAAGAAGATAAAAAAGAGCACTTGGTAGTAGATTATCAAATATATTTTGGGGTTGAGTGGAAAGCCAAAGGAATAGAAGTGTGGCTAAGAACGGGACGTCGCAGATTTATAAAGACATGTTCGTGGAGTAAGGAGCCGAGGTGGGAAAGTTGGCTAGATGAAGATTTAAGCGTTGGCGCAAAAACGTATGAAGAAGCTATTATTGAATTAGCGAAAAAAGTAAAATTGTGCTACGGAGATTTTAATCAAGAAAATATTTTGCCTGAATGGATAGAAAACTATAACCGTTCTATATATGAAATAAATGATAAAATATATGGAAGTGGCGTCGATGGAATGATGAAAATGATAAATGACAATAATTCACCAAGGACTATTCATTTAAGCGATGCCGAAATAAATGAGATATGGTGGCAGAAGCATGAGGTCAAAAGAATGAAAGAAATATATCCAAATAGAGAGTCTGATATAGTTGATAAATATCTAGACGTTAGTCTTTATTTAGATGAAAAAAAATTCAATAGAAAGTTTTCTAAAATACTTAAACAGTATAACGACTAAATTTACTTTAATCTATTCAGAACTTCCTTTGATTTGGCAGAGAACTCGTCTAAAGACTCATAGGTGAATTTAGACTCGTCAAACGACTCACCATTATCTCCGTCTTCAACTTTAGGCAACTGTAAACTCACGGTAACGTATAAGTCCCCACAGCTATTATCTCTTGTACTGTTATAAAATCCCTTACCAGACAATTTGAGAACATCTCCATTATTAGTTCCTTTTGGAATAGTTATATTAGCTTCGCCATGAATTGTTGGAACTTTTACCTTTCCGCCATAGATGGCAGTTTTTAATCCAATAGGAACAGAACACATCATGTGTGGGCCTCTGAACTTATAAAAATCATCTTCGAAATAGCGAATAATGATTTGAACGTTTGTTTTTTTTCCAGAGTGCGGATCGTGATTGCCCATGTTGCTGACGTTTAATATTTTACCGTCTTGGAATCCTTTGGGAATTTTTACTCTTAACTTTACATTTTCTGTGGATACTTTTTCTCCGTGACATGTACCACATGGATTCGACATTGTTTTGCCTTGGCCGCTACACGACGGACACGTCTGTCTCAGAGTGAAGAATCCTTGTTGAGCAGTTACTTGTCCATGGCCACCACATCTAGTACATGTTTCAATTTTACCATTTAATCCATGGCCTTTTCCACTGCAAACCTTACAAGATCTATTAGCTCTGTATATTATTTCTTTCTCACACCCCTTGAACGCCTCGTAATAATTAATGGAAATTTGTAGTCTTATATTAGATGCTGTAGGTCGTTGTTGACTTCCATGCCCTCTTCCTGTGAATTGAGAAAATATATCAAATGGGCTACTGCCACCAAAGCCTTGATTATTGCCACCGACAGAACCGTAAGTATCGTATTCTTTTCTTTTTCCTTCGTCGGATAGTATGTCGTAAGCGTTGTTTATCTCTTTAAATTTTACTTCAGATGCTTTACGCTCTTCGTCGGTCTTCCCATGCTGTTTGTCGGGGTGGTATTTTATGGCTAGTTTCTTGTATTCTTTTTTTAAATCTTTGGCGGAAATTGATTTGTCAACTCCTAAAATCTTGTAATAATCTTCAGACATGTTTAAATTTCCTTTTCATGTAACGTATAATGAATCCATAACCTATTATACCACAAATACGAACAAAAGGTAAGTCATGGTACAAGTACATTGGAAGAAACGTCAACGCAATATGGACTTATTTAAAAGATTAATGAATTTAGGCCAAAGTCCTCTTCTGGCATCTATCGTAGCAACTAGAAATTTTAACATATCTGATGAAGAAGAATATGGAGTGTTCTTAGAAGGCAAGGTAGAAAACCTCGAAGAACCTGAGTTGATACCAGATATTCAAGGGTTTAAAAATTTATTCAAACATTCAATCCCTAAAAACGCAGTAGTGTTTGGCGATTACGATGTAGATGGGACAACCTCTACTTTTATGATGTCTAAATTATTTAAGCAAATAGGAGTCGCAAATGTTTCTACATTTCACCCAGACAGATTCAAAGACGGGTACGGTCTGAATAAAAATTCTTTAAATACTTTTAATGAGGAGTATAAGAATAAAAAAATAGACATAGTTACTCTTTTAGATTGTGGAACAAATTCAAAAGAAGAAATAGTTAAGCTTAAAAACACCTACAACTGCAAGGTGGTCGTAGTTGACCATCATATACTAGATGACATAGTCAGTTGCGTAGGTATCGCCGACGTGGTAGTTAGTAATAGATTGCCAAACGGTACTAAGACCCCATACTGCACAGGTGGCTTAATGTATCAGATATCGAGAGGGATGGCTAAAGACTTTAAGCAAATCGACCCTAATAAGTACTTGCCATACGGAGCGATAGCTACCGTGGCAGACTTAGTTGATTTGGAATACAATAATAGAATAATTGTTTCTGAAGGTCTTAAGCAGATTAAAAATACTGACGAGAGAGGCTTAATAGAGCTCTGTCACGTCTCTAATGTTGATTTAGACAATGCAACCCCAGCTGACATAGGTTTTGGCATAGGCCCACGTATAAATGCAAATGGAAGAATAAAGCATGCTAAGATAGTACAGCAATTATTTAACTGTAAAAATCTGGTACATATATCTAAAATAGTTGACTTCATTGACAAGACGAATGAAACTAGAAAAGATATACAAAGAAAAATAACAGATGAAGCATTTGATTTAGTTGGAAACATGACTGGAAGAGATAGTATTTTAATAGCTAATGAATCTTGGAATCCCGGAGTCGTTGGTATCGTAGCATCTAAACTACAAGACGAGTACAAAGTGCCAGTTATGGTATTTGGAGGTAATGCAGGTAAGTTTAAAGGATCCGCCAGATCGGTTGAAGGCATAGATGTTAAAGGCGAAGTAATGGATAAAATAAGTCATATATTCGGTCATTATGGAGGTCACGAAATGGCAGCCGGAGCTGAATTGAAAAAAGAATATTTAGATACAGCTTGGGATATTTTCGACGAACAAGTTAAAAAAGTAAAACAATCAAGAACAATATCAGGATATACTATTTTATACGACGCAACCTTGTCGTTGGACACGTTTAAAAAGATAAATGATTCTTTTTGCGATAAAATATTTAAGATAGGGCCATTTGGAAAAGGTAATGAGTCCCCAGTTTTTAAATTAGAAAACTTACAGATAGCAGACGTTCATCAATGGAAATCTAATTCAGGTGGGTTTGTGAAGATTAATGGAATGAACTATACGGTAATTGCATTCGGACAAGGAGTGAAAGAAAAATTCCAAAACAAAACAATGGATGTTTTAGTTCAGATAAAAGAAAGCTTCTTTGATGATAAAAAATACCATATAGAAATAATAGCTTCAAGATAGGAAAAGAATAATGAAAATATTAGTAACAGGTGCAGCAGGGTTTATTGGATTTCACGTATCACGCTTATTGTGCGAACAGGGACATAGAGTTTATGGCATTGATAATTATGACGATTACTACGATATTCAATTAAAAAAAGACAGAATATCTCACTTGGAAAAATCATATGGTAATAAGTTTGAAAGTAAAAAGATAAATATATCTAATTATAAAAAACTTTCAAAGTACGTTAGTAAAATAAAACCAAAAGCAGTTATTAATTTAGCCGCCCAAGCAGGAGTTAGACACTCTATTGATAATCCATTTATATTCGGGGAAACAAACCTTATGGGATTCTTGAATATTTTGGAAGTGTGCAGACATAACAAAATTAATAAACTAGTCTATGCTTCTAGTTCTTCAGTTTATGGAGAGACTGAAGTTTTTCCAAGTCCAGAAACATTAAAGCTAGATACTCCTATAAGCTTGTACGCTGCAACTAAAAAAGCAAATGAACTAATGGCTCATTGTTATCACAAACTATTCGGTCTTACTACAGTCGGATTGAGATTCTTTAATGTTTATGGTACTTGGAATAGGCCAGATATGGCTCTAGGAATATTTGCCAGAAAAATGGTAAAAGGCGAGATTCTTCCAGTTTTTAACAATGGAGAATCAGCTAAAGATTTCACATATGTAGATGATATAGCTAATGGAGTTATAGCGTCATTAAATCTAAAAGATGTGTGCGAAGTTATAAACCTTGGTAATAGCAAAGAAATTAATTTAATGAGATTCATTGAACTCATAGAAGAAAGTCTTGATATCAAAGCAAATTTAGAGATGCTCCCTATGCAACCAGGCGACGTTCCTATAAGCAGAGCTGATAATTCAAGAGCTAAAGAATTGCTTAACTGGGAACCAACCACAGAAGTTGAAGAGGGAATTCCTAAGTATGTAGAATGGTTTAAGAGTTATTATTTAGGCGAGTAAAAAAAAAGCAGAGCTCAAAACGAGCTCTGCGTAATCAAAATATAAGAAACTCCTCTTCCTCAAGCTCTTAAATTTATACGTTTTAATACAATGCAAATCGCCCCTAACCTTTATCTACTAGGCTCTTTGTAGGTGTATTTTTTTCTGATTGATGAATTAGCTATTGAAGAATTATATAAAACTAAATATTTTTCTCCTTGTAGATTAACTACGTATCCATCAATTCCAGATTTGTTAACATTTCTAACCCAATCACCTGAATTGTCTTTATATAATTCTGACCATATATTATGTAGGAAATCTATCGCAGAATTAGACCTTGATATTATTTCTTCGTAAATATAATCAATTACAGAATCGCCTCCAATATTCTCATACTGTTCATCAGTTAAAGGAGAATCATAGTCATAGTCTCCACCAGGGTCAACGTCATTGCCCATGTCTTGATAAAATGTAAAAACGTTACTAGATGATTTTATAATAGATTTATAAATATCTTCACTAAATTGTCTTATAGGTGTACTTTCGGTTATGAAATTTCCAGAAGGTGAATTCAATTCCCATATCCATCCTTCGGGATAAGCAAAGCCTTCAGCTGTTTGAACTTCGCTAGCAAAATAAAAACCTGGCCCATAAGCATCAAGACCAGTATTGAATCGATTCGTATCCATATAGGAATATTCAAAGCTATCAAAGTTCAATTTAGTACCATGAAAGTATTTGTTGGCTTCTTGAGCCATTTTATATAGGTTATACCAATGCATAGATTATTTTTTCAACAAAAAAGAACCCCATCCTTTATTAGGACGGGGTTTTTTTTATAAAAGTCTAGCTGCAAGCTCAGCCAATTCACTTCTCTCACCATCTGTTAAAGTAACATGTGAGTAAATTCTTTGACCTTTGAATTTCTTTATTAGATAAGAAAAACCGTTTGAGCTTCTATCGAAATAAGGAACGTCAATTTGTTCAGGGTCTCCAGTGAATATTAGTTTAGTATCTTCACCAGCTCTCGTAACTATTGTTTTTATTTCGTGAGGAGATAAGTTTTGCGCTTCATCAACAATCATTATAGCTCTGTGAAAGTTTCTTCCTCGAATGAAAGATAATGGAGCAATGTGAATGTCACCTTCTTCGTAATTCTCATAAGACGTTTCAAGGTTTTTGAATCCACTATGATTCTTTTTAATAATATCTATCGCATCAAATATAGGTTGCATCCAAGGGTGCATTTTAGCTTCTATATCACCAGGTAAGTGACCAAGTTCTTTGCCTAATGAAACAATTGGTCTAGTTATGACTATCTTATCATAAGCACAATTGAAGTATCCGCTCATAGCACCAGCAGTCGCTAATAGACTCTTACCTGTGCCAGCCTTACCTTCAATAGTAATTAGATTAATATCAGGATCTATCAAGGCATCTACTAAAAATTCCTGTCTCATATTTTTTGGCTTGATACCTACAAGTTCTTTCCCAGTCGTTATCCCATTTCCTATTAAGCAAATTTTATCTTCAATAAACTTAGCTATAGTAGGTCTGTTATGATAATCTTTAACATACTCTTCTGGGGAGTCTTGTCTTAATTCTTCGCTATACCATTCAGTCTTACATGCTGCGGAATGAATTATTAAATATTGATTGTCATTGAATTCTTCTTCGGAAAACATTTCGTAATCAATAAATTTTTCTTCATATAGCTCATCTAGTTCTTCTTTGGATAGAGTTAACTCAGCTACTCCAGAATAATATTTATCTTCGTGAGGTTTCTTATAATCCTCAACATCTAAACCAAGAGAGTCTGCTTTGATTCTTAAATTGATATCTTTTGTAACCAATACTACATTTTTTCTTTCTTGACTTATTTGATTGGCTATTAATAGAATCTTGTTATCGACGTAATTTCTATCTAGCATGTATTTACTAGCGTCTTCTTCCTGATAAGGCTTTACAAATAAAGTGCCTCCCTCAGCTAATTCGACGCCGTTACATAACTTACCCTTCTCCCTTAAGCTATCCAAGTATCGAATAGTCTCTCTGGCATTCATTCCCAATTCATTAGTGCTGGATTTAAAAGTATCTAACTCTTCTAAAACCGGCATAGGTATATGGATTATATTTTCCTGGAATTGAAATATTGATTTTGGGTCGTACAGTAGAACATTTGTGTCAAGAACATAATTCTTTTTTTTCATGCTTTTTTATTCCTAATAATAAAAAAATCCCACAACCCTACAAAGGAGTTAATGAGATTTTTTTTGGTTTTATGTAAAAATATTATTTTTGTATTCATAGTTATATTATTCTCAGTTCTCTTTTAAAATTCCTCTCTGCAATTCAAAGGTTTTGATAAATAGCAAATTGAATAAATACGTAAATGGAGAAAAAACATGAAAGAGATTATTTGGTTTTCCGGATTGTCAGGCTCAGGAAAGAGCACCATAGCAAATATGATAGCAGATAAAATAAAACATTATTCAAGCCCATATGTGCTAGATGGAGACATATTGAGAGATGGTATTAACAAAGGACTTTCATTTACAAATGAAGATAGAAAAGAAAATCTAAGAAGAGCAGCTCATATAGCTAATATTTTGGCAGAGTTAGAACATCAAGTTATAGCTTCTTTTATCACTCCAATGGATGAACATAGAGAAATGATAAAAGAAATAACAAATTGTAAATTCGTTTGGATAGACACTACGATGCAAGAATGTCAAAGAAGAGATCCAAAAGGATTATATAGAAAATATTTCGATGGTTTTATCAAAAACGTCACAGGAGTAGATTCTCCATATATGCCTTTTGAAAATTGTCATCTTAAAATTGACACCTCTAAGATGTCGGCTGAAGAAGCTTCAGATTTAATAATTAGAAAATTTAAGCTTTGAGCGCCATATAAGGCGCTCTATTGTCATAGGCTAATTACCTCCTTATTTTATTTCTATTTTCTTTATTGTATTAGTAGTAGATGATTCAAGAGTGACGGTTAATATTCCATTTTTAAAATTAGCCATCACACTATTGTCGTCAATCCCATTAGGAATCCTGAAAGACTGACTGTATGATTTTACTCGATGCCCTCTATGTAAATATTCACTTTCAAACTCTTCTTCGACTTCAGACATATTAGCAGACAATTTTAAAACATTATCCTCTAAAGATAAATCAATGTCATCTTCGCCAAAACCAGGCAATGAAAACTCGAACTTATATCCATTGGCTGTCTTTATAAGATTGTACTGTTTGTCTGTTTGGAAAGAATCGAAAAGATTAGTTCCGCTGAATAGGTCGTTGTATAAGTTTAATTTACTTAGCATTGTATTTCTCCTTTTTATTGTTAGTTGTAAACAATAAAGCAAAGATGATGCCAAATAGATTTATATATGAATTTTATTTGTTTTTTTATTCGAAGAAGACAAAGTGACTCAGTGAGCGTCACCCTGTCACAGTTGTAGTGTATTTCTTTAATAGATTATTCAGTTTTGTCTCGACGTCAGATTTTTTAACTGGCATACTATAAGCGCTAGAAGATAGTGAAGAAAGATATTCTTCTTTACTTATTCCAATCTGACTAGGGAAAAAAGTTTGTTTGTCATTGTGGCAGATTATCCAATTGAAGTCAGAAATCTTCTCAGGTTGAGATTTGAGGTTTTTTAAAATTAAGGAAAGCTTCTCATGTGTCGTCATCTTTTTTTTCTCTCTCATACATTTTTTTTAATTCTTCACGTTCATCTTCAGTAAAAAGACTTATTGTCTGATCTTTAGAAATGGTTACAAAGTCTAAAGATTTTAAAAACCTTTCCACACTTGGGAAATTTATATCTCCTAAAAGTTCAATGGCTTTTAATTTTGCTTCTGCTTCATCACAGATTTCTTCCACCTTTTTAGTCATTGGAACAAGAACATAATTTGTCTCTACTCCATTGGCGAATTTCTTATTACATCGACAACAAGTATACACATCAAAACCAGCAGTAAAAGTCTTTTCGTACTTTAATACATGGTCTTTAAACATGCAAGTTATTCTTTTAAAAATCTTCATAGTAAAATAT
>Ga0307377_10001837_pt1 | contig 25983 bp, 24 predicted proteins | sample TR3MG_FD_202535 | JGI IMG/M metagenome (GOLD analysis project Ga0307377, IMG submission 202535) | Soil microbial communities from Risofladan, Vaasa, Finland - TR-3 | ecosystem: Environmental > Terrestrial > Soil > Coastal area > Acid sulfate soil | place: Finland: Risofladan, Vaasa | collected... | reverse complement strand
AAAACCAGTATGACGCTCTATACAAATTGTAATCTTCAAAATGTATATTGGGAACAAGAATATTCCTATACTCTTGTCAATAACACAATTACTCTTGAAAATGATAATAAATTTGAAATTGTTAATACTACAACATTTGATGGAAAAACACTTAAATTAAAATTAATTTCTTCCTTGCAAAATGAAATGCCTATAGGTGGGATATTCACTTTGACTAAATAAAATTAATATTTTGAAAATTAAAAAACCCTCAAGTTTGAGGGTTTTTTTGTTTTATTCTGCAACTAAACCTAATTCAAATAAATATTCAATACAATTAGCAGTATCATATCCTTTATAAAAATATGTTGCAGTATCCGAACCATTAGTAGGAACAGCATTTATCTTTCCGCCTGAAATTGGACATGCACTAGGCCATCCGGTTGGAATATATGTTCCGTTACGGTAATTACCCTCCCATATATAATTAATAATTTCAGTGTTATTAAATCCTTTTTTATTGTATTTATTCATTTTTCTAATATCATTAATAGGCACTTCAATAATATCCGTCCAATTTAAATCTGAACGTGCAAACCATTTAGTGTTTATTATACCACCCACAAGCTCCTGAGTATTATCTACAGTATAATAACCATTAAAACCAGCATATAAATCGGTATCACTGGGTTTTTGTAATTGAAAGTTATCATCGGTACGCACATATTTAACTTCACTATATTTTTGGTCGATATAACCAATTTGAGGTAAATATACCGATAAATTAAGCCAATTTGCACCAAATGCATCTACATTATAATTATCTTTAAAATTTGTAGGAAATTGATATTGTTCGTTATTAAATTCTGTATTTGGAAAATTTCCTGATTCAATTATTCCTACATTCCAAAATGCATCATGATTACCTTCATTTACTATTGTTCCAGCAAAAAAACCATTAGTTTCATCTTGTTTATTATCATCATCCTGATGATTCATAGTTAAACCATGAAATTTTGAGATACTATAAAATTTACCTGCTTCAAATGTTGTATGTTGTTTTTTCCAATTTAATGTATATGTAGTATCACTTCCATCTGTATTAGGACGTTGAAATGTTTGATTTCTATTGGCGAATTGTGGAAATTTTAGAATATATCTAATAGGTCTAACCACACTATTTTGACCTAGACTTCCAGTCCAATTCATTGGAATATCATTAACAGTAATTTCAAGTACTATAAAACCCTTAAATTTAGTATGAATTCCTTGTGTAGACGATTCAGATACTGGAGTTTCATTACCAAAATCATCAGTAACTATCTTATCACGATTACAATTGATTATTAAAACAAAATCTCCTTCTCTTTTATAGAAGGAATATTCACTTGAATCTAATGGCAGCATGGTGTCAGTTGGATTTAAATACGGAATTTCAGCATCACTTATTTCTGCCGGATAATAAAATATTTTTTCACTTACAATACCAATTCTTTTTGACGACATACCAATTGTTTTTTCAGCTGGTTTTCTTGCACGAAATAATTCTCTAATGCGTGGGTCACCATCAAGCTGGTCTTCACCCCACATACATTGGTCGCCATCTGTAAATACGCTACCAAAAAGAGTAAATGTATTTACAATTGTTGAACGTATTCTAAAGTCCTGACGAGTAATTCCGATTATGAAGTTTTCTGTATCACCCCAAAACGGTATAATGTTAACTGAAATTTCTTGTGTTTCAATATTAGGTAAATCATCTAAATCATTACTTGCTTTAATTCTTGTACTATCATCTGTAAATAAATTAGGTGAATAACCTAAATTTTTAACCATTGATGCAGGATTCATACTATATTTACCGATGTCCGTGATATCTACACTTAAATGAACAGTATATGTTCCAATAGGTACTCCAAAAATCATATAATCTCCTGCAGTATTAGTTACAGTAGTATATTTATAATATTTTTTATAGACATCTAAAAATGGTTGATTCGTAACGATTTCCGGTTTAGTTGGAAAACTACCAAACGGTTGTTTTGGTGAATAGTCACCTTTATCTACATCGAATTGACTAACACGAGGAAGTAAATTATATCTTTTCCCATCTGCATTTTTATCTCTAGGTGTTTTATATGGATATATGCTTGCTATACTGCTATCTAACGAATCTTCATCACTTAATGGTATAAAGATACTAATTTTAGCATTTGGAATACCTACGCCTCCATTTGCGATAACTCTGCCTACTAATACACCGTAGTCAGAATTAAAATCTTGATATGCATCTTTAGTATAGATGTCCATAGACATGAATTCCAGTGTATCTACATTTTGTTCGAGTTTGACTTTAATATATTTATCAGTTGCTGTTCCGCCAGTATTCAAATGAATACGTTGTGATTTATTCATACCTTGTTTTATTTAATATAAATACTAATATTAAAAAATCCAATTATTTTTCAATAAAAGTAAAATATTTTTTTCGATAATTATTTTAAATTTTAAAACAAAAAAATAAAAATTTTTAAAAATATCAAATAAAAAAATTCAAAAATACCAAAATTTCAATTTAATAACACAAATAACATCATGACATTAATTAATGTAAAATACCTTTTGCGTTATTTTTTAGTATTTATTTAAAAAAAGAAAAGTAAAATAATACTGAAAATAATAATAAAATTTAATAATTATAAACATGGCAGAATTCGTATTTACCTCTCCGGGAGTAAAATTTAAAGAACGTGATTTATCATTCGTAACACGTAATGTTGGTGTAACTACATTGGGTGTCGTAGGTGAGACATTAAAAGGCCCGGCCTTCGAACCAGTATATATTCAAGACCAAACACAATTTGCAAATAGATTTGGAGCACAAAGTGTAAAAAGATTTCCAAACGGACAACTTCAATATCAACTACCATATGTAGCAAATTCATATTTAGATGAATCTAATCAATTATGGGTAACCAGAGTATTAGGTCTTTCAGGATATGATGCAGGTCCTGCATGGGCAGTTACATTAAGTGCAGGTGTTGACCCAAGTACTTCTGGTACTGTAGCAACAACATCATTAGGAATAATTTCATATACAGGTACTAGTTATTTAGGAGTGACTTTATATCAGTCAGGTCAAACTGGAACGACTTTTACTGGATTTACAAAAATTACTGCAACTGAATTTGAAGGTTTTTCATATTCATTTACTGCAATGACAGTGACATTAACTGGCGGTACGGTAAATGTAGATAGGGATGAATTAAGTGGTACTTCATATAGTGAATACGAAGGTATGGTACTCGCAGTAATTAGAAGTAGAGGATATGTTCAGGATAATTTAAATCAACCATCAAGTACTATATTTGATTGTGATAATATTATAATAACTGGAAATAGTACAGGTGTAGGTATTGGTGATATGTTCGGCCAATTTACACTGGTTGCATCTGATACCGGAAGTACTGAAACATATACAGTTTCATTAAATCCGGATGCAAGTAGTTTTATGCCGTATGTTGTTGGTTTTGAACCTAAAGATAAAAGAACTAAAATTTGGGTTCAGGCAACTTATCCTAATTTAATTAAAAAGATTGATGCAGACGGATTAGGATATGCGATTAATACTACTATGATAAAATGTGATTCTGGTTATTATGACGATTATAAAACTCAATTTAAGACACCTGAAACCCCTTGGGTAGTATCTCAAATAAAGGGTAATAGTGTTAGTAGATTATTTAAATTCATTAGTATTTCTGATGGTAATGCAGCAAATGAAGAAATCAAGATTAGTATCATGAATATTAATCCGATTACATTTGAATTTGATGTTGTGATTCGTTCATTTTATGATACTGATTCTAATCCAGTTATTTTAGAAACATATTCGAGATGTAATTTAATAAAAGGTACGACTAATTATATTGCACAGCGCATTGGTACTACTGACGGTGAATACGACCTTCAAAGTAGCTATATCATGGTTGAAATGGATACTGAAGAACATTTTGATTCATTTCCTGCTGGTTTTGAGGGTTATATGTTCAATAATTATAGTACTGATGCAACTGGCGGTGCAGTTGCGGGTATAACACCAAAAATATTCTATAAAACAAGCTATACTGAGAATGAAAGAGTAAGTCGTGTTTTCTTAGGTATATCTAATAATGCATATAATGCTGTCGGAGTAATAGGTGATGGTATTAATCAGAATTTCTTTAATTTTGATAATTGGAGAAATGGTGGGGATAATAATTCTAGTGGATTTACTAAAACTAAAGGATTCCATATGGATTCCGGTGCAACAGGAACATATTATGGTGATACTGAGTTTGAAGTAGGAGCAGGTCCATTTAAGGGTGTAGCAGATGTTGTTGACCCTACGGATACTTATTATACTGCAGCATCTAGAAAATTTACTTTAGTTCCGGCAGGTGGTTTTGATGGTTGGGATGTGAATAGAACTAGTCGTTCATATGGTGATTTATATCGTCAACAAGGTATTTATGATGGTGTTAGTCCTAATGTCCCTGCAACAAATGATTTTCAGGCATGGGAAACTGCAATTAATTCATATGCAAATCCAGAAGAAGTTACAATTAATTTATTTAGTACTCCCGGTATTAATTGGAGTGACCAAAATGTATTGGTTTCGGATACAATTAATATGATTGAAGTACAGAGAACCGATACTCTTTATGTTATCGATGCACCTGACGTAGAAATACCTAAAACAATAGGAAATTCTAAACAAGATGTTATAGCAGCACAGGATATAGCCGATTTACTTGATACTTCAGGTATTGATACCAGTTATGGTTGTACTTATTTTCCTTGGATTCAATTAAGGGATACTCAAAATAATACCAATGTTTATATTCCACCAACAGGTGAAGTAGTTAAAGCAATGGCATTTACTGACAATACTTCATTCCCTTGGTTTGCACCTGCTGGTTTAAATAGAGGTGTAACTGATGCAAGAAAATCTAAATATAAATTATCTTTAGAAGCTCGTGATATTTTATATCAGGCAAGAATTAATCCAATGGCTGATTTTGCTGATGCAGGAACTGCAATATTTGGACAAAAAACATTACAGGTAAAACAAAGTGCATTAGATAGAATTAATGTTCGTAGATTATTGCTTCAACTTAAAGTTCTTATTGCGAATATTGCAATTAGACTTGTATTTGAACAAAATGACCAAACAACTATTGACCAATTTTTATCAAAAGCAACTCCTGTTCTTGATACAATTAAGAGGGAAAGAGGTCTATATGACTTTAGAATTAAAATGGATGATAGTATTAATACACCTGAAACTATCGATAGAAATGAATTGTTTGGTGAAATATTTATTAAGCCAACACGAGCTGTTGAATATATCGGTGTTACATTTACAATTACTCCTACAGGTGCATCATTTGCCGATGTTGGTGCATAAAATGTTTATTTAAAATTGAGACCTGCAATATTGCAGGTCTTTTTTTTTATATCAGTATTTATCTGTAAATAATACTATTAAATAAATAATAAGATGGCAAAAAAAACTGGAATTTTAAATCAAAACAAAACTTCTGAAAATATTTTAGATATAAAAGTAAAATCCGAATTACCAATTGAAAATGATTTAGAAATTAAATTAACTACTGAGAATGGACTAGAAAAAAAGATAAAATCTGAATCATCTCCTGAAGAAATTAAATTAAAATCTAGTGTTCATGGAGATATTGACGAAGAAAATGATGATTTGGAAACAACTGAAGATACTGAAGAACCTGTTGTTGAAACTCCGGAAATTTTAAAAATACAAAATACTGTATCACATAGAATAGATGGTGAAGCTAATCTAAGTAAGGATGCTATTAGATTTTATCTGAGAACCGGAATTAAAATTTAATAATAATTGTTCAGAATAACAATTCTAATTAATTCATTTTATTAATATTTTTCATATCGCATAGTATTTATAATAAAAATAATAGAATAATAATGATAAAATTAACATAAATATTATGGCAGGAGAAATGATTAGGGGTATCCCATTTGAATACGAACCAAAAAGAAATAATAGATTTTTTGCTGAGTTCGCTGATGAATTAGGAATTGAAGTTTGGAAGGTCCAAAAATTTAAAAGACCTTCAATGAAAATAAATTCTGTTGCAATCGATTATATGAACGAACGTAACTATGTTGCAGGTAGATATAACTGGGAAGAATTAACAATTTCATTTTTAGACCCAATTGGACCATCTACTTCACAACAACTTATGGAATGGGTTCGTTTACATGCAGAATCACTTACAGGTCGTATGGGTTATGCCGCTGGATATAAAAAGAATATTTTATTAAAAGCATTAGACCCTACAGGTATTGAGGTCGAAAAATGGTTTCTAGAACAATGTATGATTACCAGTATTGCCTTTGGTGAAAATGATTATGGTAGTGATGAATTAACTAATATTGAACTTTCAATACAACCTTGGAGATGTGTTTTAAATCTGTAATTCAGGTTTACAAAAATTTAAAAGCCACATTAAGTGGCTTTTTTTATAGCTAATATATTAGCTGTTAGTTTATAAATTAAAACTTAAAAATTAATATGTTAGTTGTTAAGTCACCTGAAGTATTCTTTGATTTATGATATTATTAATATGATATGACCTATCTTTAGTTTCAATGATTTCATATGATTCGTTATTATGTGAAAACCATACGATATATGATTTACCTAATTTAATTCCGGTATTTTTTTCAATTATCTGTTTATACATTTCTAATTGAAGTGAATATATTTCTAAATCACAATTTTCTATCGTATATAATTCATTTAAGAAATGTCTTTCATTATTTTCTTTACTAAATTTTTTATTTGTCTTCCAATCCCATATTTGAAATTCTTTTGTTTTTACATTATAGAAAAGAATATCTAGCATTCCTGCAATCAAACTTTCTTTATCATATACAACAAATTCTGTTCTAATTGGAATTAATTTACCTTGAACATCATTATAGAATTTATCTACGTGTTTTTTTGTAATTTGATATTCATTCCAAACCGGGTCAAAACCAAATTCATTTAAAATTAATTGTTTAGGATATGTAAATTCTTTATTTTGAAATTTATTTTCGGCATAGTCATGTATTGCCGACCCTTTAATAGTACCTTTTTTATTAATAAATCTCCATGCAAACTTCACCTCTTTAGGTGTTAAACCATATTGATTTGCTTTATATTCTGCCCAATAGTCTTCATCAAATTCTTCTTCATATTTATGAAGAAGTGTAGTAACCGAAATCAGTTGTTTATTATCAATATAATATTTATGTGGTTCATCATAAAAGGTTATGTCGTTAAATGAGCTAAATAACTTACTAGGTATTTCTATTTCATCCATAGAAACAAAAGTATATAAAATTTAATTTATAACAATATTTTTTTGTAATATTGTTTCAAAATCAATTTGTTCTAATGCCGTAATTATAGATTCTTTATCCGCAGGTAAATTTAAATAACCGTGTATGTGATTAACTATAGCATTTCTTAAAACATTCAATGCTTCGACCAAAACATCTCCTCTAGCAATTGGATGACCTTCAGTAAAAATTCTAGTTCTATCTTCAGGCGTTAATCTAACCGCTTTAAATTGTGGATTTCCTTCATGAGAGATAATGCCTATTTTATCACTCATTAATATTGTATTACTATAAAAATTTAAATCGTTTTTATTTGTTTCATAAATCATAGTCATAGTAGCGGGATTCTTAAGATTTAATTTAAGAACGTTATCGTTCTCATGTTTTCCAGCTCTAATATGTACTTCATTAATTTTTAATATAATATCAGTATTAACTCTACCCACAATGGCAATATCTTCTTTCATCGGATAAACGCCTACAGCATTTGGATTAGTATTGGGTGCTGCTTCAGGACTTTTAAGTCCCATATTTGTTGTTGAAAGAGCAGTAAAAATTGAGTCAAATTTAACCTTTTGTGGTTGGGATATTATCGGACCTTCCCAAAAACGACTTCTCTGAGGATATTTAATATCTTCAATAAATATTCTAACTACTTCACCTACTTTAGGATATACGTGTAAAAATTTAGGTACTAAAGGATAACACCAAGGCAAGTCACCATTAGGTGTTTTATTATCTAAATCCTGAATTTTTACTTTAATTCTACCACCATCAGTATCGTCTTCAATCGATACTACTTCACCATAATAAATTGTTCTGGTAACACTTATATGACTATCAACCCTTTTATATGGGTCACTGGTTTGTAATATCGGCTTTTCAAACGGCATTTTCTCTATTATTTAATTCTTCGATTAAATCAACATATTTTTTTTCTAATTCAGTTATTTTTTGAACATTAATATTAATTATTTGAATTTTTACATTAATAGTATTTTCCAATTCATCTAATTCGATTGTCTTATTAATTGTTTCTTCTTTAAGTTTATTATGTTCTTTTTCAGTATCATTTATTATTTTCAACAATTCAGTTGGTGTATATTTTTCTAAATTTTCCATTATTGTATAACTCCATATGCTTTTGAAAATGTTAGTGTTTGTCCAAAAACAGAAACAGGACCTGATGGTGATGTACCTGCAGCAGTAAGAGTGATTCCCGGTGCAATTGCAACACTAATTATAGCATCTTCCTGAAATGCTTTAATAATTTCTTCAATTCTAATTCTTTCCATTAATTCATCTGGAGCAACACCACCTGATGGTAATGCACCAACAGGTAGTCCTGCCTCACTTTTTCTGGCAATAATTTTTGATGCAATTTTTGTTGGAGATAAGCCTGTACGTTGAGGCACACCTGTAAATATTAATACTGTAGGTACAGGCGGTGGTCCACCTACCGATGTTAAATTTAAAATTTTATCAAAACCAGAAATAATTGAATCAATACTATTAAAATCAATTGCCATTTTTTATTATGTCGTTAATGCTTCCTGAGTTTCTTTTAATTTTTTAGCTGAAGACGTAGCAAATTTTATTTTTATGTCTTCTTGAATTACTTTAAATTCTTCAATACTAATCCATTTCCAACCTAAAAACCATCTAGTTGTCAACATTCTAAACCAATTTGGTTTTGTTGTTGTAGCAAGCTGAGTACCATCTATAGTGCCATTGTCAATAAGATATATGCCTACAAATCTTTTGTTTAATTTTTGGTCTACTATCATAATTTTAATTATTAATTACTAACTAGTGTTAGGTGCTTTACTAGCAACAAGACTTTTCAATATGCTAGTAAATTGATTTATTTTTTCTTTTACTATTTTTCTTATTATCGGAGTAATAAGTGCTATTATAAATGGAAGTATAAATTCATAAATAAATTTATTGATTAATTCCATTGCAAGTTTAATTAGACATTTCAAATAAACTTTAAAATTTTTCAAACTATCTTTAACGCTTTCAATTTTAATAATTCCATTATTTTGTAATCCACTCGCAATTGCCAATATGGAACGAATTTGAGGTGCAGTACATACTGCTTTAGCTAAATTTATTGTTATTAATTCAATTATTTTTTGAAAAAAATTGTCTTTAATAGTTTCTTTATTATTTGCTGCAATCTCTTTATTATTAACACTATCATCTATAGTTTTACCTATTTCATTACTAATGAAGAATGGGTCTGTTGAAGCAGAAATATTTGAAATTAAATTACTCATGCCGCTTAAAGGTAGACTTGCTCCCATTACTCCGCAACCTAAATCGTAATTAACTACGCCATTCACCATTTCTTCTGCTTTTCTCAATATATCATCATAGTCTTCCGGTGAAATTTCAAAACTATCGTCATCATTTATTAATTGTTCCAGTAATTTATTAACTTCTAATTCTTGTACTACTTGTTCAACAGTTTTTTCCTGACTTTTAGTTATACTACCATAAAAACTATCCATAACATTACTCATGAATTCTTTTTTATCTATAATTGTTATTCCATCAACAAAATCACCCATCCATTTACCTACTGTAGGTGTACTACCTGCAGGAATATTAGGTTTTAATTTAAAATTATCATTTGTTGAACTATAATTTATAGACATATTACCAAATGGCGTATCTGTGCCTGAATTACTTATTGCCTGATAAGCACTGCTATCGAAATTAGGTGCGGAATTATCATATAACATTTCACCTCCGGTTGAATCCGGACTAGTTTTTAATTTACCATAAGTATCTATTTGTTTTACAGGCATAGAATAGCCTTCTTTAAAATTATTTGGAATACCGTCACCTGAATTATATTGAACTGTTTGTTTTTTTACCCCATCTTTCAACATTGGTTCTGCTTTATCAATAAAACCAGTAAATAAACTACCTACTAATTGTTGTATAGCAAATGAACCTGCTGCTACTTTTAATATATCTAATAAATATGGAACTACATCTTTTTTATTATTAATAGATGGAAATAGATTTGAATTATCAGGCATTTTCGATTGTTTCATCATTGACGAATACGCACCAATTGTAGTAAAAACACCTTTTTTTTTATCTTTAATTCCCATTATTAATTTCTTTTCTTCCTAGTTCATTTTGAACCATACTAAGCAATTCATTTTTTCTTTCGCTGGTAATATTACTGGTTTCATTTGATTTTTGTGAATTATTAGCACTATTTGATTTATTTTCAAAAACCACATCTTTTAAATATTTTAAAAGCATAATTTTCTGGTCTTGATTTTTAGCTTCTGCTCCAATTAGTTTTACTATTTGGTCACCAATGGCAGCTATTTCACCCCCTTCTTTTACTTTAGTTTCCCATTTACTAAACAATCTGGCAATTCTTGCTTTAATATTAAATGAATCATCGTATATTTCCTGAAGAAGATTATTTACACTTTCTTCATCAAATCTTAATTTTTTTCTTGAAGGTCTTGGCATAACGTATAGTTTTAGTACATATAAATACTTATTAATTAAAAACGAGAATTAATCATCAAGATAGCCTACTTTTTCAAAAAAATAAATTTCTTTAAATGGTTTAATTGCAATTCTTATTTCTTTAGTAGATAATCCAGTTTGTTCTTTTAAAAATAATAATATTTTGTTTTTAGCAAATTTATTAGTAATTCTTCTATTATATTTACCATCTGGAGTGTCTTCCATAAATAATAAATGCCAATTTTTTAAGACATTCATTATCGCATCACCAACAATTATTTCATTTTTTTTTAATGTACTATTATCACCGATTTTATCTTCAATCTTTTCAATTACGCTCTTAATTAATTTCTCTAATTGATTGTGAGTATCTGCCTCAATTTCATATCTATAGTCACGATTTTCATTTATTTCATCAACATAGTCATCAAAAGATAAATTTATTTTTTTTTCAGTATAACTTTTTTTACTATGGTCTTTATAGTAATTTCGAATAATTGTTTGACAATAACTAAATGCTTTTGTTTTATTACCGGACTTAGTTATTTTTGTTGGATTGAATTTGACCATATGTTCAATCAAATGTGTTAAAGCATTTGATTCTACCTCTTCCATTTCATAGTTTCCAATATGTATTGGATATCTCCTTAATATAGATTGTATCATTTTACGAAAAGGTTCAAGCAGAATTTCATTATATATTCTATTTTTTTCTTCTGCAGAATTTGAATTTATATAATCAACAACTGCTTGTTCTTCTTTTTCGGCAAAATAATGAGTATTTCCTGACTCAGTTTCTTTCATTCATAATATTATCGATATAAGTTATTTTTCTGAAACAACAATTTTTTGAAGTCTTGATGTGTCTATTTCTCTGTCATTAATAAAATTAGCTTCTCTACCTGCAGTTTCAAACCAAAATTTTCTTTCTTCAATCGGCATATTTTTTTGAAAATCATCAAACATACTATTTTCTCTAGTAGCAAGATGTTTATATCCAATTTTAGGTATACTAAATATTTTACTTGCATTATTTAATGCTCTGAGTAAGAATTCGTACATAAATGTTAATTTAATATTTGATTTATACTTACCTATGCCAATAAAATCTGATTTTTTTATAACTGCTCCAGATAATTTAAAATCAGTATATTGCTTAAGAGAATTAATATTTAAATAACCCATTTCACCATTTTCACCTACAAATTGTTGTGCCCATACAGTTTCATTAGTTAATTTAATTCCTTCATTTTTCTCATTTACTTCAATCATCATTGTTAAAAATATGTCGATTTCTGGATATGCTTTAATATATTTCTCAGTGTTACGAAAATATGTTGAACCTAATTCATCATCAAATTCAAGTACTGTAAAATAATCTGTAGTAACTGATTCAACCGCAAAATTAACTTGCGATTGATAGTCTGTTTTACCTTGATTTGCAATACTTGTAAATTCACCCTTATATTTTTCTTGGAGAAATTTATTTACTTCGTTTACACAATCATATGCTGAAACCAATAATACCTTTGGTTTTTTTTCTACATCTTCTTGTTTTTCAATTGATTCAATTGCCTTATTTAAATATTCACTCACACTTTCATTAAATTCGTGTATTGGAATTATTATAGTTATATTATTCATTTTTAAGTATTTAAAATTTAAATTATTTTTGTTCAGGTGTTACTAATGCCGATTTTAATAAAGTAATTCTTGAATTAATAAACTCTAAGTATATCTCACTCAATTGTTTTTCAGCATTTTCCTGCGTATATTTTTCTGATATTTTTTTCATTGAAGTATATAAATCCGCTGAAATTGCATCATCTAAGAATTTAACTAATACTTCACCAACTAAAACAGGTAAATCATAATAATTATCAGTCCAAACACCTGCTCCTTCAATAATTTTTACCCCTTCACCATTTTCATTTCTTTCAATAATGTATTCTGGTGTAATATCGGGTTTTAAACAAATCGGAATAACACCTGACTTCATACATTCTAATGGAAATGTACCAAATGATGAAATTCTATCTACCCATACTGCAGCAAAATTACCTTGTAATCTTTTAGCAAAATCCACTCTTCTCATTTGTTGAGGTGGTTTACTTTTGGTAAGCATTGGGTCAAATGTTACCCAACTATATTGAGGATACCTACTAAAGAATAGTTTAACAAGTTTTGAAATTTCATTAGGATTTCTTCCGATTACAGTTATAATGGGTTTTTGAGGAACTGCAGACTCTTCAAAATAATCTGGAATACCTACATCATAAGTTTTAATATTAAATTTATTTACACCATAAAAGGTCTCAATCCATTCTTTTAGTGTTGTAGATGTAGTAATAATATCATTAATTCCAAATGATTTCCAATCTGTTCCCGGTATTAATGCGTTTGTCATATAATCAACTGACTGTAATAAACCTATGCGAATACATGGTAAATCTTTGGTTGCTTCCATAACATTAGAATAGACTTCAGGTATTACCATTATATCTTCAGGTCCAACCATTAATTTAGGGTCGCCCATTGAAATATGTTCGAAATCTGTCAATTCTTTTTCAATCCATGTAGGTACTACATAATCACCCTTTTCAATTAAAACCAACACTTTATATCCCATGTTTTTTACTACGGTAGCATGAAAATAAATTTCATATATACTAGCATTAGGATTTTGTCCTTCAGGTACAACGAAAAGAAATTTAGATTTTTTATTAACTATTTTATCTAAAGATGATTTTATTTTCTCAAGTTTTTCTGTTTCAGAAATTTGTACTTCCTTGTTTAATATTTCTTCATTCATTTTTTATTTTTTTATATATTTTATTATTTTTTCAAATTTCGGATTGTCAATTAAATCAGCAATTTGTAATACTTCAAGTGAACAATTACTTAAATCCTCATTATAAGGTCTCGTTAATTTTATAGTTTTTTTACCTGATGGTTGTTTTTTTTCAATAATAGTAGGGTCGGTTGTAATTAAAATATCGATATTATTCCACATTTCACTACTTTCATTTACAAATCGATAATTAGTAAATCTACTAGTCATTTTACTTAAAAAAAATAATGTAGATGGAATACTAAATTGATTTTCTACCGAAAGAACAGTAAATTCAACGATATCTTTATATTTTTCATAGAAATGTTTTAAATGTAAATCCATGCCTTTATACATGATTGGTGAGCATGCAAATATTTCATATGCAAAATCTTCAAACATAAATCTATTATAGACTTCTTTGGCAGTTAATTTAATTTCTTCAGGAGTTTTAAATAATGCAAAATCTGCAGGTGCTTCACCATTTTCACCATCTAATTGATAGTCTAATGGATTAATATCTTCAGGCATATCTTCAGGTTCTTTTAAAACTTTAATGGTTTCTACTGTATCTTCCCATTTATAATGCTTAAAAAAATCATATACATATGGTTTTTCGGGAATACCTTCTTCACCAAATTCTTGTGCATAAAATCTGTCAAATTGTAGCCATCTACCTCGCAGAACTTCATTTATGTCAATACCTATTCTTAATTTAGTTTTCGTCATTATTCTTATAATTTATTTTCTTTTATTATCTCTGATTGATTATTAAGTTCTTGACTTAATTTTTTTATCATATCAGTATGTTCTTTAATTAAATTTTCATCTGTAATATATTTAGGATTAATACATTCGATTCTAATATCTAATGACTGTTGAGGAATAATAATAATTTCGCCTTCAAATGTACTAGGTAATATTTTTTTAGTTAATTTATCAATATATGTTTTAATATCTTCACTTCTAACTCCTGCTACACCTATATAGATTACTAATATTTTATGCTCCACTATTTTTAATCTTTAAATATATTATTACATGTAATTTAAAATACTTCATTTGAAGTTTCTCTTTAAGACTTATACGGATTTAATATTGTAATCTTGAATTTTATGAAAATATTTTTTACAGTATTTATCAAAAAACAATAATAATATATAAAAAATTATAATTTCATGGAAAACGAAAACATAAAAAAGAAAGAGAGTATTTCTGAAGTACTTCAAAAATATAAAGAAGGAACTAGTAATTTATCTGATAAACAGAGTAATAAAAAGGTTGTTGGTTCAGAAATACCTAAAGCACCTACATTTAATCCTCATGATTTTGAAAAAAACATGTCTAAAGAAACTGACCCGGATTTAATGACTTCATATGAAATAATTAGTTTTCCATCAAAGGGATTATTTTATCAACATGGAATTTCTGAAGTAAATGTCGAGTATATGACAAGTAAAGATGAGGATTTATTAACCACACCATCTTTAATCCAAAGTGGAACAGTATTGGATTTATTATTAAAAAGAAAAATTAAAACAAATGGTATACATCCTGAAGAATTATTAGCAGGTGATAGAAATGCTATTATTCTATTTTTACGTACTTCAAGTTATGGTTCAGATTATACTGTTCAGGTAACTGACCCTAGAACTAATATACCCTTCGAATCGAAAGTTGATTTACTTAAATTAAAATATAAGGAAATTCGGGAAACTCCCGATGAACATGGCCATTTTACTGTTGAATTACCTATGCGTAAAAAAACTGTTATTATTAAGTTATTGACTTCTGGTGAAGAGAATACTATATTTAAAAAAGCCGAATCAATTAAAGAAGCTTATGGTAATGAATATAGTGAATATAATACCATGAAATTAAAATCACATGTTGTTGCAATTAATGATAAGACAGATAGGTCTTATATTGATAAATTTGTTGATGCAATGCCAGCATTAGATGCATATACTATACGTAAAAAAATAATGGATGTTAGTCCTGATGTAGATATGGAATATGAATTTACTACTAAAGACGGATATAAATTTAAAGCGAATTTAAACGTAGGTGTGGATTTTTTTTTCCCGAACACTTAGCAGGTGAATATAAAAAAATGGTCAATGAAGAGATATATATATTGACTAAACATGCTAAGTTTCAAGCAGATTATATCGAAAAATTACCTATATATAGAAGACGACATTTTCTTCATTTATTAGAAAAGGAAAACGAAGAAATTAAACGACTTCAAGAAAAAGCTGAAAGTAAAAACAATTTTAGACCGGGAAGATAAAAATCTCGGTCTTTTGTATTTATAGATAGAAAAATACTACAATGGCAGATAAATCAAATTTAGAACTACTAAGGAAATTAAATGTATTACAACAAGAACTTAATGATAAGTTAAATTCATCTATTGATATTGGAGAAAAAATTAGAACTCAAGACGAATTTATTAGTAATCAGAAAAAAATTCAAGTAGAACAAGAAAGACTATTATACGAATCTAGAGCTGGTTTAATTAAATTAACTAACACCGAAAAAAAAGAACTTGATGGTGTTGTTGCTACTCAAAAAAATATTAATACTTTAGTAAATCAAGAAAATACCAGTAGAAAAATCATAAACAGTACTTTAAGTTCTTATAAAAGTGCTTTAATGGGTTCGGTTAATTTCTTAATGCAATCCGATAAAGCCATTAAAAGTACTGTTCTAAATCTTGGTTTGTCGGGAGTAAAGGCCAATGAAATGAGATTGTCTTTTGAACAATCTGCTGGTTTAATGGTAAGACTTGGTGGTAGTATTGAAGATATTGGTAGAATTCAACAAGCATATTCTGATGAAACTGGTAGAGCAACTGCATTATCCGGTGAAATGCTAAAAAATATTACATTAATAGGTAAAGGTACTGGTCTTGGTGTAGAACAGGCAGGTAGACTTGTAGGACAATTTAATAATATGGGTGTTTCTGCTTCGGCAGCTATGGATTACGTGCAAGGTGTTTTAGATACTAGTGAAAGAATGGGTGTTAATTCTACTAAAGTATTAAAAAACATCAGTGATAATTTTAAAAAATTAAATACATATAATTTTCAACAGGGTACAAAGGGTTTTGCAGAAATGGCAATGTATGCAGAAAAAATGAAAATTAATATGAATGATGCTCTTAATGCTGCTGATGTAGCAAAAAGTCTTGAAGGAGCTATTGATTTAACTGCACAATTACAAATAATGGGAGGAGAATTTGCTAAGACCGACCCATTTGAAATGTTATTCTTAAGTCGTAATGACCCTGCAAAATTTACTGAAAAAATTGCTGATATGACAAAGGGTGTGGTTTCATTTAGAAAAACAGCAGATGGTAGTTTTGAAAAATTTATTAGTCCAGCAGATAGGGATAGACTTGGTGCTGTAGCTAAATCACTTGGTATGGAAGCTGGTGCATTAACTGAAATTGCACAAAAACAAGCAGATATTCAAAAAATGCGCCAACAAATGGCTGGTATGGGTCTTAGTGGTAAAGAAAAAGAACTCATTGAAGCTGCTGGTATCATGAATAAAGAAACTGGTAAATTTGAAGTTAGTCTTGCCGGAAGAATGCGTGATATTTCTAGTTTAACTGAAGACCAAGCTGCTGCATTTGTTAGTGAAAGTGCTTCTCTAGCAAAAAGAGCTGAAGAAGCTCAGACGTTCGAAGAAGTATTTAATGCTACTTTAATGGAATTAAAATCTGCATTACTTCCAATATTAAGGGAAATAAATAAAGTTTTGACTTGGGCAAGACCATATATAATTAGTTTTACTGAAGCAATTACTAGTGGACCAATGGGATGGATGAAAGTAATTGGAGCATTTGCAGGTACTGTATTACTTTGGAAAACAGCAAATGCTGTTTTTAGTAAAGCAACAGATAGACTTGCTGGCGGAATAATGAATAAATTTACTGGTGGAGGTGGTACAAATAATGCTGGATTTACACCTAAATCAAGAGGTGGCGGAATTGCTCGTAAAGGTGGTGGTGGCGGTAAAGCATTTGGTGCTGGTGCGGGTATTGGTGCTGCTGCGGTTGGAATTGGTGCTGGTGTTGGATTGGCTGCTGAAGGTATTAGTAAACTAGCTGATTCAATGTCTAAACTTACTCCAGAACAAGCACTTGTATTAAAAGATGTTGTAACTACACTAGCTTGGTTCATGGGAATTAGTGTTGGATTAGTAGCTGCTGTTGTATTATTTGGGGGTGCGGCTGCTGGTACTGCAGGTCCATTATTAGCATTTGGTGCTGCGGTTGCTTTAATAGGTGTTGGAGTAGGAGTAGCTGCAATGGGTATTGGTGAAATGGCAAAAGGTCTGGCAGTATTAATTGATAGTGGTGCTAAAGCAGGAGATTCAATGTTTACTCTGGCTGGTGGTATGGCTGGAATTGCTGGAAGTCTGCTATTATTTACCGCTGGAAGTCTGGGTTTAATAGTATTTGGTGCAACTATGGCAATAATTGCTAAAAGTGCCGATGGTATTACTAAAGTAGGTGATGCATTCAAACAAATTAATGCAGTGATGTCGGGTAGTAGAGAGGATTATGCAGCAGTTGCCGCATCAATTAATTCAATTGCAAATGCAAATGTTAAAGGTGGAGGTATGTTTTCAGAATTATCTAAAATATTAAAATCTCCACTAAAGGTTGAATTTACTGATAAACAAGTAGCGTTAGTTTCAAATGTTACTTTAAATATTAACGGTGAAAAATTTCATGAAGCAGTTGGAACTACAGGATATGTAACAAGTAATAGTGATGGTGCTAGAAGAGGATTGAATAAAGCAAGTGGAAGTAATTAATTAAAAATTACCACTTAATAACAACATTATAATAATAGTTATAATATACCATCTTCTTTTATATACTTCATATATTATCTTATAGTTTTTAATTAATTCGAATATTTCATTAAAACTAACTTCGGTATATTTCTCAGAGATTTCTGATTCATATATCTTAATATTTTTTTCCTCACTTTTCACATACATAAATACTTAAATATAATATATCTTTTAGAAAAATACATTATAAATTACACTCAAATGTTAAAATATGTTAATAAAGTTTACCTTAAGATAAAAAGTCTAGGATACTAATTTTATTTTTTATAACTTTGACAAGTTTTGTGCTAAACTCTTAGCGGACTTTCAAAAGAAAGAGGTCTAAAAAACTCTTTCTTCGTTTTTCAAACAAAGAACAAATTTATAAGATTTATCTTTAACCTCTTCGAGTTTAATGAAAATTTATCGAGTTGGGATAATTATGTTTAATTCTTTTCACTTTTTTAAATCTAGTTTGTTATTAAGTATTTAATAACATTTTTCGTCTTATGTCACACCTTACTTAACATAATCCAATAAGGTTGAGATAAAAAATTATATGTATATGATGATTAGATAGTTTTTCCCAATGTAAAAGTATGTATTTCAAATTAAATCTGCAAGTATTTATTTAAAAATAACATAATGGGCGCAAGTAATACACCTACAAATAATATTAGAGGTACTAATAATAGTGAGAATACCAATCCAAATGTAACTCAATCTAGATTATTAAATAATACCAATAGTCTTAGAAATGATTTAATGTCTAGGAATCTTTATACTCCAAACAGAATATATCCGATTACAGAAAAAGGTAATGTACAGAATATAATTAACGCAGTAGGTGGAATTGCTAGTTTAATTACTCCATTTAAATCATTTAATTTAGATAATACTGTTTTCGGAAGAGTAATAAATCCCGCAGACAGTTCTCCATTAACAGTAATTGGTTTAGCAATGCTAGGAAAACAGTTTGCAATGAATTCAAGTTCATATATTGCAAAAAATGCTTTACCAACTATTAAAGTAGCTAATTTATTTGATGGCAATAAAAATACTAAATTATTTACAAAAAACATTAATTTTAAGATAACTAAAAAAGAAGATGTTACAGGTTTTCAGAAATTTTTAGATGCTGTAGTATATTATTACCCAGCTAAAGATTATCCATTTACTAAAACACCTACAAATGCTGATTTCGTAAAAAATACAGGTACTGGACAATTAACATTTTTATTCCAAGCATTAAATCAAAATGTTTATAAACAAGGTTTTAGTACTTCATTAGATTATTTCGGTATTTCAAGTTATAATGATATAGTATTAACTAATGCCGGAATTAAATCGGATATGCCTTTAACTGATAGAAAATCATTAGTCGGTGACTATAATAATCCTTTGAAAGGATATAAAAAATATTTTAATTTTTTTGAAACTAATCCATATAGTAATATCTGGCCACAGTTTTATAATTCAGTAGTTAATGCTAATGGTTCAATGGCCGATAGCTTAATTAATCCGTCTTATAATACAAGTCCTACTCAAGAATATGCTCCAAGTGCAGAATATATTGAAAAAAACTTAGGTGTAGGTAATACTAAAGATTTAAGTAATAGTGGTTATTATTTAACAGATGCAGGTAATTTCTGGATAAATAAAGCCAATGAATTTAATGATGATGTCGATGCTAAATTAGTTTGGGGTAGAAACGGAGTATCTGAAATTACTAATAGTAACATTAATTATTTACGTGGAACAAATAATGCCGCAAATCTGGTAATCCCCGATGATGAATCACCAAATACTCAGTTTAATGCATACTCTGGTTTACTTGAATATACTAGAAATTTATTGAATGCGAGTGAAGGTGCTATTGTAGACATAACAAAAAAAGCATTTACTAGAAAAAAAAATATTGTAGGTTTTAATGGTTCTGCATTATGGGTAACTAATAATACTACTTATAGTAGAAGAAGCGGTATTGCTGGTGAAACAGGTGTTCGTCAACACTCAATGATAGACCAATATGATAGATTTGCTAAAGCAATTAGATTTAATGGAAATCAAGTGTATGAGGGAAATCCTAATTCAGTTGTTAATTCAACAGTTTTACCAAGAATTCATCCAACCATTGAAAAAAATAATGCAAATAATAAAAACCTGATGTTTTCAATTGAAAATCTTGCAGTTCGTGTTATCGGAAATGATACAGATATGGGTTTAGGTTATGGTATTATTGATGACGAATATGGTTCTGCAATACCAGCATGTGAAGTAGGTCAATTTAATGGCAGATTAATGTGGTTTCCACCTTACAATCTCGAAATAAATGAAAGTAGTAGTCCTAAATGGGATACTACAACGATGGTAGGAAGAAATGAACCCATGTATACTTATATGTATACAGAAAGAAGTGCAACACTTACTTTTACACTACTTGTCGATTATCCTGTTAATTTGAAAAATTTTAAAGGAGGTGATAAAGAAAAACATAGATTAATATCGGAATTTTTTGCATTTGGTGGAGACCCATATGGACCATTAACTCCAACAAATAATTCGGAAAAAACCATTAAAGATAAACAAGAAGAAATTGATGTGATTACAGAAAGTTTCGAACCTGCAGAACCAGAGATAATTGTTAAACCACCAGTTAGAATACATTTTCCAAATAATTTTCCGACTACCAGTGATAATTTACAAACTGCTGTAGATGATTTATATCTGGATAAACAATATGAAATTATTGATGGATGTGCAGAATTTGGAGTATATCTTGATTCAGGTGAAAAATTTTATATTGCAAATGGTTTAAATTCTAATATTTTTGTTAAAGAAGGAATTGAACCAGAACCACCACCATTACTTACTTCAGTTCGATATACATTAGATATTGCAAAGTTACCTGTAGGTTTTTCACAGTATACTGCAGTTGATTCAGCAGATTGTTTATTAAATCAAAATTTATATGATGTATTTAATGACGAAACAAATAGGAATTTATATGATATTCAAATATTAGGTGCAGCATCAAGTCTAGGTACTTCTCCATATAATAAAGCACTGGGATTAAGAAGAGCAGATGTTGCAAAGTATCTTGTAGATTCTAAATTAAAAACTATGTTTGGTGCTACAGCAGATAATCTCGGTATTAAAATTACTACAGATACTATTGGTGAAGAGCAATCAAGTGCCGAAAATTCAGCCGGGAATACTCCTGAAGAAAGAGCTGCGAGATTTGAAGAAGTTGATACTATTAAAGAAAGATATGCTGAAATTAAAATAATAAGAAATAGTAATAAACCTGAAAAAGTAGAAAAACCTTTAATTGAACCTGAAAAAGAAACAATTAAAAAATTATTGGATGATATTACTGCTGTTGATAGAAGTAGTAAACAAGATAGTAATTTAGCTGGTGAATGTGTTTATGAAGAAAGAAATGGTAGTGATGAATTCGGTAATGATACAGCCATACTAAACGGTTTTAAATCTATTAGTGGTAATTATTATTATCCGGTATTTCATTCACAAACACCTGAAGATTTTCATAGAAGATTAACATTTTTACATCAATGTACAAGACAGGGTGCAGCAAAAAGGTATGATAATTATACAGATGATAATTCATTGACAGCAAGAAATTCATCGTTTGGTCGTCAACCTATATGTATATTAAGAGTTGCAGATTTTTTCTATACAAAAGTTATTATTGAAAATCTACAAGTTGATTATTCGGATACTACTTGGGATACTAACCCAGAAGGTTTTGGTATGCAACCTATGATAGCAAAAGTAACGTTACAATTAAAAGTATTAGGTGGTCAATCATTAAAAGGACCAATTGATGCACTTCAAAATGCCGTTACATTTAATTATTATGCTAATTCAAATTATACTGATGCTGGTTTATATCATAGACCATCTAAGGAAGCTGATAATCAGGCGAGTTATATTGACGGCATTTTAACTACAGAAAAAAAAGATTTAGCCTCAAAATTTGAAGCAAAATTAGAAAGAGAAAAATTACAACAAGAAAAAAATAAAAAATAATTATGCCTCAAAGAGATTATAACAGATATCAGATATTAACAAATGGTAATGGAACTACAGATAGAATGCCATTTGTTAATTTACCTCTTAATCCAAGTGATAAATATGAAACATGGAATACCGAATACAGTAGACTTGATAAACTCAGTCAAAAATACTATGGAAATCCATTTTACGATTTTCTAATTCTCTATGCTAATGGTTATATGTCGGAATTTGATATTGATGATGGTCAATTAATTAGGATACCTTTTCCTCTTACTAAAGTTAAAAGTGATTATGAAAGTGCTTTAACTGCTTATAAGTTACAATAAACCTTGCAACATGTGCATATATTCATTATGTTTGTAGTTGAATATAAATTAATTTGTTTCTGAATGAAATTTGAAAAAATTGTAAAACAATTTCAACACAATATTTTTGGAATTTTAACTACTATTCGTAGTTTTAAAAACAATAATAAAATCTGGTTTTTAGGTGCTGAAATTCAAAAGTTATTAGGTCATACCAACTTAACACAGGCAATAAAAGATGGTGGATTAAATAGTGATGAATTTTTTGTTTATAAGAAATCAAATAATCCAGAGTTTTTTAAAGAACTGACTAAGCAATCCTTAGTCGGTTATGGAAAACGCTCATCTTCAATTACTTTCGTTTCAGAATCTGGTTTATATAAACTTATTCTTCGTTCAAATAAACCAGAAGCCAAAATATTTGCAGATTGGGTTACCGGGGATGTTTTACCTTCATTAAGACAAAGTGTAGAAGAACATATTAATTTTAAAAATTCTAGTGTTGAAATTAGTAAACATTTAGATATAGAACAACAGAAAACCGAGTCAAAAATAATTAATAAATTTAATTATGATAGTGGAGGTACAAATAAAACAATTAAATATAATCGAGATAGTTGCTTTGACCATTCAGGATTTACTCCTCGTGAATTAAAAGAATGGGCAGAAAAACATGGTGTTTCATCTTCAAAAAGAAGTTCAGGTAAAGAAGTATTAAGAATATTTGATATGCCAACTGCTGCATCAATGTCACTAACAGATAATTTAGTTTCAAATGGTGTACCTTATGAAAAAGCATTACCTATTAGCAAAGGTGCTGGAAAAGAATTATTTAAGCAAATGATAGAAATTGGAGTAAAACCTAAAGAATTAGATTCATGAAAACTAACATAGTAGTAGTATTCTCCTCACATCTTTCTGAAGAAGAAAATCAGAAATTTATTAAACATGTCGATGACACAATCGGAGCAAAACATAAAACAGTTTGTTATCCCAATTTTAATCAATTCAGTTTACCTCAAATATATAACGATGCAATTAAAATCCATAAGGTTAAAGATAGTGTTTTTGTAATGTGTCATAACGACATCATTTTCAAGACAATGAATTGGGGTAAGAAATTACTAAGACATTTTAATAACAGTGATTACGGTATATTGGGTGTGGCAGGTACTACTTATGTTCCGGAGTCAGGAATGTGGTGGGAAGACCGAAGTAAAATGTATGGTATAGTAGAACATACTAATGGTATTAGTAATTGGATAAGTGAGTATTCTAATGAAATTCGGGGAATAAAGAGTGTTGCACATATTGATGGTTTATTTATGGCTATTGACCCGGATAAAATAGCCAGAGGTTTTAATGAAAATTACGGTAAATTTCATTTTTACGATATTTCTTTTTGTCTAGATAATTATCTAGAAGATATTAATATAGGGGTAATTACCTCAATAAGAATTTTACATAAATCTATTGGTCAGACCAATCAAAGTTGGGAAGACAATCGACAAAAATTTATTAATCAATATGATTTACCAATAAAATATGTATCTGAAGATAAATTAAAAGTATTAATATGTTGTCAATTTTTTAATAATTACACGGGTTCAGAAGTAAGTAATTATGAACTTAGCCGGGAATTAGTAAAATTAGGATGTGATGTAACAATAATTTCTTCAATAGTAGGTAATCCACTTTACCAAAAAGCTATTGATAATGGAGTTAAAGTATATTCATTTACTAATTTACCTAACTACGCATTAGACCAAGAAGGAAAATTCAATTTTATAAAAAACGAAGCCGAATTCGATGTAATACATATTAATCACAAACCAATTGGTGAAGTAATACTTCAATTATATCCAAATACTCCTGCGGTAATGCATGTTAGAAGTGAAGTAATTCCGGTTTTTGAAGAACCAATTATTAATCCCAATATAAAACGCTATATTTCGATAAGAGATAGCATTACTGAACATATAAAGTCATTTGGTGTTCCAGAAGAACAAATAGTACTAATTGATAATCCTTTTGATTATAGTAGGTTTAATACTGATTATAAACAAGAAAAAAATCCAAAAGAAGTTGTTTTATTTATCGGAACACTAGATTATTTAAGAAGAAAGATATTATTTGATTTAGTTGAAATGACTAATGATAATAATCAGGAACTCTGGATAATTGGTGCAGATAATGAGAATTATGCCGAAGATTTGATTCAATTGAAGCATGTTAAATATCTAGGTATCAAGTCGAATGTAGAGCAATATATAAAAAAATGTGATTATACTGCAGGTATATTTAAAGGCAGGACAACTATTGAAGGTTTCCTTTGTGGGAAACCCGGCTGGATTTATACTGTCGATAGTAAAGGAGTGATTTTAAATAAAATATTACAATCAGTACCCGATAATATTGAAAAATATCGAAGTGACTTTTCTGCTAAGAAGGTATTTAGTTTATATGAAGAAATAATAGATGAGACTTGGCTATGAAAAGAGAACGAATAACCATTAAAAAGAGAATTGCAAAAAAAATTGAATTCAGGAATAAACAAGTAGGGTTTATTGGAGTTCAACAAAAAACTACAAATGATGACGATATGTTAAAAGAACAAGCATTTGAAAAGAAAAAACGAAAGCAAATGGATGAATTAGACAGACTTAGAATATATGGCGATGGAAAAAAGCCTGTTAATGTTGCCTTAATGAGTCGTGAAGAAATGAAGTTTGGTAAGAATGTAGTACCTGAGAGAACTCAAATAAGAAAATTAAGATTAGATTATAATAAAAGCATAAATAATATGGTCGGTATAATAATTGTAAATTTAAATCAACTTCACTTAACAAAAAATTGTATAAATACCTTAAATAATCAAATAAATAGAAATTTTAAAATATATTTATTTGACCAAAATTCAGAAGAATCTGGAACAGAAAAATATTTACGTATCTGCGAAAAAAATGATATAATTGTTTATCGAAATACTGAAAATGTACCACTTAATCATATTTGGAATAATTTTAAAAATATTTGTGAATGTGAATA
>Ga0307377_10001836_pt1 | contig 25991 bp, 24 predicted proteins | sample TR3MG_FD_202535 | JGI IMG/M metagenome (GOLD analysis project Ga0307377, IMG submission 202535) | Soil microbial communities from Risofladan, Vaasa, Finland - TR-3 | ecosystem: Environmental > Terrestrial > Soil > Coastal area > Acid sulfate soil | place: Finland: Risofladan, Vaasa | collected... | reverse complement strand
GACCGCAAGACCGGCAAGACGACCGTCGCGATCGACACCATCCTGAACCAGAAGGGCCAGGGTGTGAAGTGCATCTACGTGGCCATTGGCCAGAAGAACTCCTCGGTCGCCCAGACGGTGAAGACCCTCGACGACTTCGGCGCCCTCGAGTACACGGTGGTCGTGGTGGCGTCGGCCGGTGACCCCGCGCCGTTCAAGTTCCTCGCTCCCTACGCGGGTTGCGCGATCGGCCAGGAGTGGATGGACAACGGTGAGCACGCGCTCGTCGTCTACGACGACCTTTCCAAGCAGGCCGAGGCCTACCGCCAGATCTCGCTCTTGCTGCGCCGCCCACCGGGCCGCGAGGCGTACCCCGGCGACGTCTTCTACCTGCACAGCCGTCTGCTGGAGCGCGCCGCGAAGTTGAGCGACGACCGCGGCGGCGGCTCCTTGACGGCGCTGCCCATCATCGAGACCAAGGCCGGCGACATCTCGGCGTACATCCCGACCAACGTCATCTCGATCACCGACGGTCAGGTCTTTCTCGAGTCGGACCTCTTCTACTCGGGTGTGCGTCCCGCGATCAACGTCGGTAACTCGGTGTCGCGCGTCGGTGGCGCCGCTCAGATCAAGGCCATGAAGTCCGTCGCCGGTACCCTCAAGATCGACCTCGCGCAGTTCCGCGACCTCGAGTCCTTCGCCACGTTCGGCTCGGAGCTCGACAAGTCGTCCCAGCAGCAGCTCGACCGCGGCTACCGCCTGACCGAGTTGCTGAAGCAGGGTTTGAACGCTCCGGTTCCGGTCGAGGAGCAGTGCATTGTCATCTACGCCGGCACCAAGGGGTGGCTGGACACGATTCCGGTCACCGATGTCCGGCGCTTCGAAGCCGAGTTGTTGACCGCCTTCCGGGCCCAGCACGCCGACCTGCTCGCGCAGATCCGCACCGCCGGCACCTTGCCCGAGACCGAGAAGCTGGACGCGGCCCTGCGCTCGTTCGTCGACGGCTTCGCCACCAGTAATTAGTCAGTCAGAAATAGTCGAGCGGGAGAGGAGGAGCAATGGCCGGTGGACAGGAAAGAATCCTGCGTCGTCGAATCAAGTCGGTGCAGGCCACACGCAAGATCACCAAGGCGATGGAACTCATCGCCGCATCCCAGATTGCTCGTAGTCAGGCCCGCATTGTCGCGAATCGCCCCTACCGCAATGGCATGAAGCGCATCATTCTCGAGGCGGCCCTCGGCGATCCGGCGGGCGCCGCGAAGTTGCTGGCCGTGCCCGAGAGTGTCGAGACGGCGATTGTCATCGTCGTTACCGGTGACCGTGGCCTGTCGGGCGCGTACAACTCGTCGGCCCTGCGCGCGGGCGAGCGGCTGATCCGCAAGTTGCGCTCCGAAGGCAGCGCCGTGCGACTCTTCACCGTGGGGAAGAAGGCGGCCCCCTACTTCCGATTCCGCGGCATGGATGTCGAGCAGAGTTTCGTCGGCTTCGCGGACCGCCCCACGTTCTCTGACGCGCGCCAGGTCGCCAGTACGGTCGCCGCACCCTTCATCGATGGCGAGGCCCAGCAGGTGCTGCTGGTGTCGACGCGGTTCCTCTCGGCGGCGACCCAGGCGGTCGAAGTGGAGCAGTTGCTGCCGCTGACGATGCCCGAGGTCCCGGTCGACGACACCCCCAAGGCCCTGAAGGGCTACACGGAGTTTGAGCCCGAGGTCGAGCAGTTGCTCACCTACCTGGCCCCGCGAGCGTTGGAGAGCGAGATCTTCGCCGCCCTGCTCGAGGGTGCGGCCTCGTTCCACACCAGTCAGCAGCGCGCCATGGCCGCCGCGACCGACAACGCCGACGAACTCGGCCAGACCCTCAGTCGAATTATGAACCGAGCCCGCCAGGACTCGATCACCACCGAAATCATGGAAATCGTGAGCGGCGCCGAAGCGCTCCGCTCGGGAAAGTGAGATAGCAATGACCATGGCTCCTGACAAGACCACTCTCGAAACGGGACGCGTTGTCGCGATCGCCGGGCCGGTGGTGGACGTTGAGTTCCCGCCACACTCGTTGCCCGAGATCAACCACGCCGTCGAGATGGACATCGTCATCGACGGTGAGACCATCACCGTCGTCGCCGAGGTCGCCCAGCAGATCGGCGAGGGCCGCGTGCGGTGCGTGTGCATGAAGCCCACCGACGGACTCGTGCGCGGGGCCGTCGTGCGCCAGACCGGCAGAGGCATCTCGGTGCCGGTCGGCGACGCCGTGCTCGGTCACGTGTTCAACGTCATCGGCGAGTCCCTCGACACCGACGACATCGGACCGGTGGAGGACCACTGGGAGATCCACCGCAGCGCCCCGGCCTTCGACCAGCTCGAGCCCCGCGCGACGATGTTCGAGACGGGCATCAAGGTCATCGACCTGCTGGCCCCGTACGTGCAGGGTGGCAAGATCGGCCTGTTCGGCGGTGCCGGGGTGGGCAAGACCGTGTTGATCATGGAGATGATCCGTCGTGTCGCCGAGCAGCACGAGGGCGTGTCGGTGTTCGCCGGCGTCGGCGAGCGTACCCGTGAGGGCACGGACCTTCTGATCGAGATGCGCGAGTCCGGCGTCATCGAGAAGACGGCACTGGTCTACGGCCAGATGGACGAGCCGCCGGGGGTGCGCCTGCGCGTCGCGCTGGCCGCGCTCACGATGGCCGAGTACTTCCGGGACGTGAAGAACCAGGACGTGCTGCTCTTCGTGGACAACATCTTCCGCTTCGTGCAGGCCGGCTCCGAGGTCTCGACCCTGCTCGGTCGCATGCCGAGCGCGGTGGGGTACCAGCCGACCCTCGCCGACGAGATGGGTGAACTCCAGGAGCGCATCACCTCGACGCGTGGTCGTTCGATCACCTCGCTGCAGGCCGTCTACGTGCCGGCGGACGACTACACCGACCCGGCGCCGTTCACGACCTTCACCCACCTCGACGCCACGACCGAGTTGAGTCGTCAGATCGCCGCCCTGGGTATCTACCCGGCGGTCGACCCCCTGACCTCGACCTCGAACATCCTGGCGCCCGAGATCGTCGGTGACCGTCACTACGCCGTCGCGCGTCAGACCCAGCAGATCCTCCAGCGCTACAAGGAGCTCCAGGACATCATCGCGATCCTTGGACTCGACGAGCTCTCCGAAGAGGACCGCATCACGGTGTCGCGTGCCCGCAAGATCCAGCGCTTCCTCTCCCAGCCGATGTTCGTGTCGAAGATCTTCACCGGTATCGACGGGATCAACGTCCCGGTCCAGGAGACGGTGGAGTCCTTCGAACTCCTCGTCAAAGGTGACCTCGACATCTACCCCGAGCAGGCGTTCCTCAACGTCGGTGGTGCGGCTGATGTGGAGCGCAAGGCCGCCGAGCTGCAGCGGGACTAGGCATGGCCACGCTGAAGGTTGAGATCGTGACGCCCGAGTCGGCGCTCTGGGTGGGCGGGGCCACGGCCTTGATCGCCCGTTCGTCGGACGGTGAGTTCACCATCCTGCCCCAACACACCGCGACCGTGGGCGATGTCGCGCCCGGGATCGTGCGCGTCGAGACGACCGAGGGCGAGGTCGCCTTCGCGGTACACGGTGGTTACTTTCAGGTTGGTCCCGAGGGCACCGAAGGGGTCACCCTCGCGACCGTGCTCGCGGGTATCGCCGAGAAGACGACCGACATCGACGTGGCCCGCGCCCAAGCCGCGAAGGAAGCCGCAGAGGCCCAAATCGCGGAGGCGACGCGGGCCGATCAGCACGACACCGCCTCGCATCTGGTGGCGCACGCCGCGCTCGAACGGGCCGAGCTGCGCCTTCGCGCCAGCGCGAAGTAACCCGCCCTACCAGGACGAGACGTAGTCCAGCAGTTCCTTCTTGTCGTGCTCGAGCTCATCGAGACGGGCCTTCACGACGTCGCCTATCGAGATCATGCCGACCAACCGGCCCGCACTCACGACTGGCACGTGACGGATGCGGTGGTCGGTCATCATCCCCATCAACTCGGTGACGGTGGTCTCCTGGTCGCACCGCATGACGTCGCGTGACATCAACCGAGCGACGGTCTCGTGCAGGATCGAGGCGCCACGACTGGCGAGGGCGCGCACGATGTCGCGCTCACTGAGGATGCCCACTAACGGCGGCGTCGGGCCGGTGATCACGAGTGCGCCGATGCCGCGCTCCTTCAGAATCGTGAGCGCGTCCTCGATGCTGCGCTCCTGGGAGATGGTGGCCACATCGTGGCCCTTGACGGCTAACAAGTTCGAGACGCGCACTGCGCACCTCCTTGGATCAGCGCCGCGGCGCCGGAGTCCCCATGGGCTCTTGCAGGGACCCTACGCCCCAACGCTCAATTACGCAATGGGCCGGGCCCGTCATTCTTGGGAATGTTTTCACGTGCGCGTGACGCCGCAGCACGCCTGGGGGAACGGACGACTCAGACGATGATGAACTGGCGCAGGATGTGTTCGATGACCTGGCGCACGTCGTCGACCGGGACGTCGAGTGATTCGTCCATGTCCCACACGACCATGCCGGCGAGCAGACTGCGGGTCACGATGGAGAAGGCCGCGGGATTGAACTCGCGGCGAAAGACGCCTCGCTCCTGCCACGTCCGGTAGGCCGTGGCGGTGGCCTCGTGCATCTGACCCAGCAGTTCGGTGACCTGCTTCTTCGACAATTCGTCCTGGGTGGTGGTCGCGAAGGCCTCGATGCGGGTGAGTCGCTGACGCTTGTGATTGTCGCTCTTGAGTTGCGACAACTGTTCGACCATGAGGTGCAGCAGGGTCTCGCCGCTGAATTCGACCTCCGTGAGGTACTTGGTCAGCGAGATCATGGCCTCGGTCTCACGGGTGAAGGCCGCGACGTAGGCCGAGCGGATGATGTCGTTACGATCGCGGAAATGGCGGTAGAGCGCGGGAATGGTGATGCCGAGCTTGTCCGCGAGGGTTTGGAGGCGGAAGTTGACCGGTCCCTCCGACTCGAGGATTTCCATGGTCGCGTCCAGAATCAATTCGCGCTGGGGTTGGTTTCTTGGCTGATTGGTCATTGGTCAGTCAATCCTTCCCGTGAAGGTAGCAGTGACCAACGCGATGTGACGGACCCCCAGTGAGAGTTGCCTCAGAAAATCCCGACGTACCCCACATAGTTATTATTTCAGTCTACGGCAACGGTCACGAAATATGGCCGCGCGGAACAACAACGCTTCAACAACGGGACCGGCGGATTCGATAATTTGTCACGGTTTAGAAGCCGGAGGTGGTGAATTCCTGAAGTTTGTCGTGACGATGGAAGGTCTCGATGGTGCGCACCGTGCCCGACCGGGAGCGCACGACCAGGGACTGGGTCGTCGCGCCGTAGTCGTAGAAGCGCACGCCCCGCAGGAAGTCGCCATCGGTGATCGCGGTGGCCGAGAAGAAGCAGTTGTCACTCGCCACCAGGTCGTCGGTCATGAGCACACGGCTGAAGTCATACCCGAGGGCTTCGGCTTCACGGCGCTCCTCGTCGGTGCTCGCGTGCAGTACTCCTTGAATTTCACCGCCGAGTCCCTTCAGCGCCGCGGCGGCGATGACCCCCTCGGGGGTACCACCGATGCCGAAGAGGATGTCGGCGCCCGAGTCGGGCCATCCGGTGGCGATCGCGCCGGCCACGTCGCCGTCGGAGATCGAGAGGACTCGGGCTCCCGCCTCGCGCACCTCGGCCACCAGGTCGTCGTGGCGCGGTCGGTCGAGGATGACCACACCCATCTCCTGGACCGGCTTCTTCAGACGCTTGGAGAGTTCATTCAGGTTGTCGGTCGCCGACGCGTTGATGTCCACCGCGCCACGGCCGCGCGGGCCTACGGCCACCTTCTTCATGTAGAAACATGGTCCAGGATTGAACATCGAGCCACGCTCGGCCAGGGCGATCACCGACAGGGCGCCGTTGCGGCCCATGGCGGTCAGCGTGGTGCCGTCGATGGGGTCGACGGCGATGTCGACCTGCGGTGGGCGTCCGTCGCCAATGTGTTCGCCGTTGTAGAGCATCGGTGCGTGGTCCTTCTCACCCTCGCCGATCACGACGATGCCGTCCATCGCGACCGCGCCCAGCACGAAGCGCATCGCGTCGACCGCGGCGCCGTCGGCGGCGTTCTTGTCACCCCGGCCAGACCAACGGGCGGCGGCGATGGCCGCCGCTTCGGTCACCCTGATCATCTCGAGGGCGATATTGCGGTCGGGCCTGGAAGGTGGCTGCACGGGACCCAGCGTAGCCTCGACCGTCCTTTGCGCCGGATGGACCACGCCGAGCCATCGCCCGGAACCGGCAATACTTGAGTGGTGAGTTCTCTCGTTGTGAAGCCTGCGGGGCCGCTGGAAGGGGAGGTGCGGGCCTTCGGGGCCAAGAACGCCGTCCTGAAGCAGATGGCCGCCTGTCTCCTCGCGACGGGCGAGCACCACTTGACGAATGTCCCCAACATCACCGACGTCACCGTCATGAGCGAACTACTCGTGGCGCTGGGTTGCCAGGTGCGTCGGTCGGTTCCCCACGAACTGACGATCACCGTGCCCGAGAGTGACCAACTGCACCCCGTCGCGCCCGGTCATCTCTTCGAGGCCATGCGCGCTTCGATCGTGGTGCTCGGCCCCCTGCTGGCGCGATGCGGCGAAGCCAATATGGCCCTGCCCGGAGGCGACGATTTCGGGCAGCGTCCCATCAACTTCCACACCGACGGTCTCACCGCCATGGGAGCGACGTTCCACAACAATCGCAACTTCATCCACGCCTCGTCGGATGGTCGTCGATTGCAGGCCACGCGCATCACACTCGAGTACCCGAGCCACACGGCGACGGACAATCTGATGATGGCCTGTGTCTTGGCCGACGGACGGTCGGTCATCGACAACGCGGCGCGCGAACCCGAGGTCGAGGACTTGGGCCGTCAACTCATCGCCATGGGCGCACGGATCGAGGGACTCGGTACTTCGCGGCTCACCATCGACGGCGTGGAACGTCTCGAGCCCGCGCGCCACGAGGTCGTCACCGATCGTGTGGTGTCGGCGACCTACCTCGCCTCCGGCCTCATCACCGGTGGTCGGGTCCGAGTGGTGGACGCCCACCCCGAACACATGGAGATGCTGCTGCGAAAGATCGTGGTGATGGGTGGTGTCGTGGATCTCAGCGGTCCAGGCATCCTCGTCGAGGGCCCCACGCGCCTGCGGTCCTGTGACGTGGCGACCTTGCCCTACCCGGGTGTCGCCACCGACTACAAGCCACTGATCACCACGATGCTGAGTGTGGCCGACGGTGTCTCGGTGGTGACCGAGAACCTCTTCGTGGGCCGCTTTCGCTACGTGGACGAACTCGTGCGACTCGGCGCGAGCATCACCACCGAGGGACACCACGCCATGATCCGCGGGGTGGAACGACTGCAGGGCACCTCGGTGCGCGCCACGGACATCCGCGCCGCCGCCGCCTTGGTCCTCGCCGGTCTGGTCGCCGAAGGCGAGACGACCGTGGCGGGGCTCGAGCACGTGGACCGGGGCTACGACGACTTCGCCGGTCGGCTGCGGTCCCTCGGCGCCACCGTCGAGAGGCTCGCGTGATTTCGCGCGACCCCGTTGAATTGGTTGCGCAGGCACGTGAGGGCTCGCGCACGGCATTGGCGCGTCTCATCACCTACGTTGAGTCGGGCGGCGCTCACCACTTGGCCACCGCGGCCCTCGCGTACCAGTCGCCGTCGCCGTACGTCATCGGCCTCACCGGTCCGCCGGGCGCCGGAAAGTCGACGCTGACCGACCAGCTCATCTCCACCGCCCTCGCGGCCGGCTCCTTCCACGGTGCCGACCCGTTCGACGAGGTCGGTGTGCTGTGCGTCGACCCGAGTTCGCCCTTCACCGGCGGTGCCATCCTCGGCGACCGCATCCGAATGCAGGACCACGCGACCGACCCCCACGTGTTCATCCGCTCAATGGCGACGCGCGGCCACCTGGGCGGACTCTCCCTGGCGGTGCCCGACGCGGTGCGGGTCCTCGGGGCCGCCCGGTTCGGTCTGGTGATAGTCGAGACCGTGGGCGTCGGACAGATGGAGGTCGACATCGCGTCGGCCGCCGACACCACGATCGTCGTGACCAATCCCGGATGGGGCGACGCCATGCAGGCCAACAAGGCCGGCCTGCTCGAGGTCGCCGACATCTTCGTGATCAACAAGGCCGACCGCGCCGGCGTGCGCGAGACGCGGCGTGACCTCGAACAGATGCTCGACCTCGGCGGCGAGCACGAGTGGCGTCCACTCATCCTCGAGACCGTGGCGACGACCAACACCGGTACCGAGGAGTTGTGGGACGCCATCGTCGCCCATCGGTCCTTCATCGAGGACGGTCGTCTCGACGCCCACCGTCGCGCGAGGACCCGGTCCGAACTCGACAAGGTCCTGACCGCGATGGTGCGATCGCGCATCACCGGTCTCGCGCGCGGCGCGGCGTACGACGAGCAGGTCGAGGCCCTGCTCGCGGGGCGCACCGACCCGTACCGGGCGGCCGAGACATTACTGTCGGAGTCATGATTGCCACTTCGGTCGCGTACGACCTCGTCTTCCTCGTCCACATCATCGCCGCGCTCAGCACGCTCATCGTCCTGGTGGTGATGCGCACGTCGGCCCTCGTCGTCGCGCGCGGCGCCGACGAATCGGTTCAGCGGGCCCGGTTCCCGCAGCGGCGCAACTGGGCGGCCCGCCTTCTCCACGTGCTGCCCATCACCGGTCTGATCATGTCGCTGAGCGGCACCAGTGCGGTCTCGCTCACCAAGCCCTGGATCGGCGTGGGCCTGCTGTGCTACCTCGCCGCCGCGGGACACCTCGAAGCTCGCACCCTCCCGCTCGAGCGGGTCATGAGCGAAGTCATCGGCAAGGACGGCGTGGCGTCGCCCGAGCGTGGGCGCAAACTCGTCCGTTCCGTCGACATCTTGCTAGGACTGATCGCCGTGGCGCTCATCGCGATGCTGATCCAGTTCTGACGCTTATCACGGCGCCGACCACGGTGGTCGGCGATCAGGACTGCGCCGGTGGAGGTGTCACGATCAACGGGCGGAACCGCAGGGCGCTGAGGAAGCACCCGAGGTCGCCGAGCAGCACCGCGGCGAGCACGAACGGAACGCTGCGCACACCCAAGTGCGCCACGCTCACGCTCACCAGCGCCGGCACGAGGAAGCCGCCGGCCATCATGACAAAGATCATGAGTGACAGTCCGTCGCTGTCATTGGGACAGAGCGTCGTGTACCACATCAGACCCATCGGAAAGATCGAGGCAATCACGAAGCCCACGAGGGGATAGGCGTAGGGGGCGAGCGACGCGACGCTCGAGACGAGCACGAGGACCACCGCGAGGACGAGACCGCCGAGCACCAGGGAACGTGCCGAGGCCCACCGGTGGAGCGGGCCACCGAGGAGACGCCCGAGGGCGAGTCCAGTCCAGAAGCCGGCCGTCACCACGCTGGCGATTGACAATGAGTGACCCGAGTGCTGGATCTGAGCGGCCATCCAACCCGAGGCCGCGGTCTCGGCCCCGACGTAGAGGGCGTAGGCGATGGTGAAGGTGACGAGGATGGCGCGACGCCCGCCGAGGCGGGTGATCTCGCTCTGGAGTGGCTCGGTCCGCGCCGGAGGGGCGTGCAGACCGCGGTTCAGGGCGGAGAGGAGGATGGCCGTCACGCCGAAGCCGGCGACCAGGGTCCGGAAGTTGTCCGGGTGGACGGCGACGATGAGCAGCGGGCTGATCACCGCGCCGATGCCGTACCCGGCGTTGCTGACGCTCAAGCGCCGCGCCCGTCCCTCGTGCGCGGTGCGCGCCAGCATGGTGTTGAGTCCGATGTCGAGGGCGCCGAAGCCGAGGCCGATGACGAAGAGGTCGAGCAGGAACAAGGTCCAGTCACTGGTGAGCGTCGTCGCGAACGCGCCCAGCGCGATGGTGAGCAGCGCGAGGGTGAGCACGTGGCGACCGGGCAGACGCCGCAGGCCCACCCAACCGGGCAGCACGCCAACGAAGGCGCCGACGAAGTACACACTGAGCGCGGCGCCTGCGGCCGGTAGCGAGGTGTGGAAGCGTTGGGAGAAGGTGATGAGCAGCGGGCCGAAGAGCGCGGTGAACGCCCCCATGAGGGTGAACGTTCCCGCGGCGCCGGCGAACGCCAACGGACCGAAGTGGACCTGGGTCACGGGCGAATCGTTGGGGGGTGTGGGGTCTGGTTGCACGGGCTCGTCGAATCATACGAGTCGGACCAGTGGCGTCGTCGTAGGCGACGTGAAGTCTCCCCGTCACTACACTTCGCTCATGGTGAAACCGGAGGCAACCGACCTCGATCACATTCTGGCGGTGGACATCGGCGCAACTTCGATCAAGTACTGCCTGCTCGACGAGGACGGTGAGATCGTCGCGCAGGTCGGCCGACTCCCGACTCCGTATCCGTGCGCTCCCGAAACGATGGTCGACCTTCTCACGGAGCAGATCCGTGAGAGCGGTTGCTCGCGGGTCGGCGTCGGATTCCCTGGGGAAATGCACGATGGTCGGGTGCTCGAACCGGGGAACCTCTCTCGGGCGGGCGGTTTCACAACTGACATCGATGAGTCGATCCACGAGCGATGGATCGGACTGGATCTCCAGCGGGAACTGCATCACTCGAGTGAGCGAGACGTGCGGGTGGTCAACGACGCCGCCCTCGCGGCCCTCGGGTGCAGTCGGGGCACGGGGACCGAGTTGGTGCTCACGCTGGGCACGGGCCTCGGCATTGCGCTCGTCGTCGATGGGGCGCTCACCCGCATCCGCGACGTCGGGGCCGAGGTGTTCGAGCGCGGTCAGACGTACGATCAACTCCTCGGTGACTTTTCGCGATCACTGGACGAAGGCCAGTGGAACGAACTGGTCTTTCGCACCGCGCAGAAGTTCGTCCGCGAATTCGGAGCCGACGTGGTGTACCTCAGCGGAGGTAACGCGAGTCGAGTCGATCTCGACGTCTTCTCGTCGGTCACTTTCACCGTGGTCGTCGGGGACAACGACATGACGCTGCGGGGCGCTCGCAGACTTTTCTAGACCTGAATATCGCCAAGGGACGCGAAGTACTCCCCGCTAGGATGCGTGGCTGTACGTCCGGCGATTGGCTGAAGAGGGTTCTAATGACGACGATCTTTGAAGAGGAAATCCGTTCGCAGGGCGGGATTCTCCGTCGCCGGGCCCAATCGGGACGCGAGCAGGCCCGTGCCGTGAGTGAGGACTGGCGCGGCATCTCCTTCGCGCTCGTGGCCGCGCGCGGTTCCTCGGACAACGCCGCCAAGTTCTTCCAGTACTTCGCCGGTCAGGAACTCGGGCTCCTGGTGGCACTGGCCGCGCCATCGCTCTACGATGGCGCACTGCACATCGGACTCGACGGATCCGGCGTCCTCGTGATCTCCCAGTCCGGTCGGACCCCGGGAATGCTGTCGGTGATCGAAGAGGCGCAACGCCAATCGCGCCCCAACGCCGCGCTCACCAACGATGCGTCCTCACCGCTCGCGACCCGGTGCGATCGACTGATCGAGTTGGGCGCCGGCCCCGAACGAGCCATTGCCTCGACGAAGACCTTCACGACGACCTGGCAGGCGCTCGCCCAACTGGTCGAAGCGCTGAAGGGCGAGGATCTGATGGGACTCGAGCAACTGCCCGACGTGGTCGACCGCGTGGTCGATTGGGCGCTGGACGCGAGCTTGCCGATCGAGTCGCTCAACGCCGAAGGTGGCCTTACGGTGGTCGGACGCGGCATCGGAAGCGCGACCGCCGCCGAGATCGCACTCAAGATTCGCGAGGTCACCGGCATCCGGTCCGAGGCCTATTCGGTGGCCGACTATCTGCACGGACCCATCGGGGCCGACGGCGGAGGAACGGCGCTGTTACTGGTCCTCACCGACGAGATGACCGACGACCTGAGCGAATCACTGCTCAACGAATGTCGCGGGTTCGGCATGCGCACGGTGGTACTGCGTCCCCACGACCGCGCAACCCTGACGTGCGATCACGAGATCGTCTTACCCGAGTCCATGCCCAACTGGTGCACTGGTCTGGCGGCGGTGATCGTCGGTCAGGTCCTGGCGTTGCGCCTGGGCGAACTGCGCGGGCGTCCGATCGATACCTCGCCGGGCCTGCACAAGGTGACCCTCTCCGCGTGAGTGCTGGCGGCGCTCGAGGTCGACGTGGAACCCGTGGGGCGGTTCCGGACCATCGCGAATTCGGTTTCCTCATCACGGGAATCGGGAATTATGCAAATTTCTTTCGTGTCATGGGTCAGAATTGTTAAATTCTCTCATTTTGCGGTTGATGAGTGTGAAAAATTCACATATTGTGACGAAGTGGATTGTCGATAGTCGTTTTGGTGATTCGCATCGTGAAATGGGAACATGAGTTCCCCAGAGGGAGGAGTTTCACTGTGAAGAAAAGGCTTAAGGGAGGGCTGTTCGCATCCGCGTTCGTGCTCGTAGCCAGTACATGCGGCATCGTCGTGCCGTCGGTCGTGTCACCGATGGTCGCGGGCGCCGCGTCGCAAGTTCCGCTGAATCTTGCCAATGAGCAGGGTCAGCTGTGGTCGTGCGCGTTCAACCCGTTCGTGCCGACGTCGTTGCCGTATTCAGTGGGACTCACCTATGAGACCCTCGACTTCGTCAACTCGCTCCAGAGCGGCAAGGTCACCCCGTGGCTCGCCACCAACTACGCGTGGAGCAACGCCAACAAGAAGTTGACCTTCACGATCCGCTCCGGCGTCAAGTGGTCCGACGGCACGCCCTTCAAGGCGTCCGACGTCGTCTACACATTCAATCTCTTGAAGAAGTACCCGGCCCTGGACCTCAACGCCGTCTGGTCGGTGCTCTCGAGTGTCAAGCAGGTCGGCGCCAACCAGGTGGTCTTCAACTTCGCCTCGGCCGCGGTCCCGTACTTCTACTACGTCGCCGGTCAGGTGCCGATCGTGTCCCAGAAGGTGTGGAGCAAGGTGACCAATCCGGTCACCGACCCGATCTCGCACCCGGTGGGCACTGGTGGTTACACGATGTCCAAGTGCACGCCCCAGAACATCCAGTGGAAGAACAACCCCCACTACTGGCAGGCTGGCAAGGCCGTCGTGAAGACCGTCAACATGCCCGCGTTCCTGTCGAACAACACCTGTAACGAGTACCTGGCCACCGGTCAGGCGCAGTGGGGTTCGCAGTTCATCCCGAACATCAAGAGCTACTACGTCGCCAAGAAGGCCGGCAACAGCTACTGGTTCCCGCCCGTCGCGAACGTGGCGTTGTTCCCGAACCTGACCGTCGCGCCACTGAACGACGTCGCGGTGCGCAAGGCGATCAGTTACGGCATCAACCGCGCCACCGTCTCGAAGATCGGTGAATACGGCTACGAGCCACCGGCCAGTCAGACCGGCATCGTGTCGCCGACGTTCGCGCCGTGGACGAGCAGTGCCGCCACCGCCTCGCTCGGCAAGGGATACGACACGGCCAAGGCCATCGCGACCCTGAAGGCGGACGGCTACAAGATGGGTTCGGACGGCATCTTCGCCAAGAACGGCAAGAAGTTGGCGTTCTCGATCATCACCAACGGCGGGTACTCCGACTGGGTCGCCACCGTGCAGGTGATCAGCGCCGAGCTGGCCAAGGTGGGTATCAAGGCCACCGTCGCGCCCCAGGCGTCGACGACCTTCTACTCGAACGTCTACTCGGGCAACTACCAGTTGGCCTACAACGTGGAGACCGGTGGACCGACCCCGTTCTACGAGATGCGCCAGTGGCTCTACTCGAAGAACTCGGCGCCCATCGGCAAGGCCGCGTCGTCGAACTGGGAGCGTTTCAATAGCGCGACCGTCGACAACCTGCTCAACCAGTACGGTGCGACGACCAGCTCGACCCTGCAGCACACCATCGTGAACAAGTTGCAGAACGTCATGGTCACGCAGTTCCCGGTGATCCCGGTGCTCGAGGAAGTCGACTGGTTCCAGTACAACTCCAAGGCCTTCACCGGCTTCCCGTCGGCGTCCAACCCCTACGCACAGCCCGGCCTGTACAACCAGCCGGACTGGGGCTACGTGCTCGACAACCTCAAGCCAGTCAAGTAATTGATTGCCGGACTGAGTCGGGGAGATGAGATTTCTAGGCCGTCGTTTGGGCTTCCTACTGGTTGCATTGTGGGCAGCACTGACGGTGAACTTCTTCATCCCCCGACTCATGCCGGGCAATCCCGCCGAGGCGATGATGGCCAAGTTCCACGGCCACGTCAATCCGGCCGCGCTGCACGCGCTCGAGGTTGCCTTCGGGGTTAACACCCACCAGAGCCTGATCTCGGCCTACTTCTCGTACATCGGCAACACCCTGCACGGCAACCTGGGCATCTCGACCAGTTACTTCCCCCTGTCGGTCAGCTCAGTGATCGCCAAGGCGCTGCCGTGGTCGATCGGCCTCGTCGGGGTGAGCACGATCCTCGGATTCATCATCGGCACGGTGATCGGTGCGGTGGCCGCGTGGCGACGCGGCGGCATCCTCGACAGCGTGCTGCCCCCGATCTTCATCGTGATCTCGGCCTTCCCGTACTTCTGGGTGGGGCTCCTGTCGATCTGGTTCTTCGCCCTCACGCTCAACTGGTTCCCGATCCTCGGCGCCTACACCCAGACCAACACGCCGACGTGGAGCCTCTCCTTCATCGGCGACGTCCTCATCCACGCGGTGCTGCCCTCCTTCACGATCCTGATCACGTCGATCGGGGGTTGGATCCTCACGATGCGCAACAACATGATCACGGTGGTCGCCGAGGACTACGTGAAGATGGCGCGGGCCAAGGGCCTGAAGCCGCGACGCATCCTCTGGCAGTACGCCGGACGCAACGCCATGTTGCCCAACCTCACCGGCTTCGCCATGTCACTCGGGTTCGTCATCTCGGGGGCGATCCTCGTGGAGTACGTCTTCAACTATCCGGGCCTGGGCTTCATGCTGCTCCAAGCGGTGCAGAACGAGGACTATCCGCTGATGCAGTCGCTGTTCCTGCTGATCACGGTCGCGGTGCTGCTCGCCATCTTCGTCTCAGACATCGTCACCGCGATCCTCGACCCGCGCACGAGGGTGCGAACATGACCGCAGTGCGCGCGTTGGGACGCGCCGCCCGGGGGACCTTCGCCTTCCTACGCCGCGACAAGAAGGCCGCGGCGGGAGCGATCGTCTTGTTCATCCTGCTCGTGATCACGGCGTTCCCGAGCTGGTTCACCCCCCACGACCCGGCCGCCGAGGTCTACACCCCCGGAGCCGGGCTCTCGTGGTCGCACCTGCTCGGCACCACGTCGTTCGGCCAGGACGTGTTCTCCCAGCTGATGGCCGGCACCCGTCAATCGGTGCTCATCGCGCTCATCGTGGGATTCTTCAGCACCATCCTCTCGGTGGTGGTCGGCATCTCGGCGGCCTACCTGGGCGGCTTCATCGACGACGCCCTGTCGTTGTTCACCGACGTGGTGCTGGTGATCCCCACCTTCCCACTCATCATCGTCATCACCGCCTACGTGAAGAGCGCGACGTTCTGGCTGATGGTCGGGGTGCTGGTCGCGACCGGCTGGTCCTACGGTGCGCGTCAGTTGCGCGTGCAGGCCCTGTCGCTGCGCAATCGTGACTATCTCCTGGCGGCCAGAGCCCGCGGCGAGTCCAGCTGGTACGTGATCGCGGTCGAATTGATCCCACCGATGACGTCGCTCATCGTGGCCAACTTCCTCGGGGCGGCCCTCTACGCGGTGTTGGCCGAATCGGCCCTGCAGTTCGTCGGCTTGGGCAACATCAACGCTGAGTCGTGGGGCACCATGCTCTACTGGGCGCAGAACAACGAGGCGTTGGCGACGGGACTGCCGCTGTGGGCGCTGGCGCCCGGGGTGGCGATCGCCGTGCTCGGCAGCGCGCTCGCGCTACTCAACTACGCCTTCGACGAGGTCTCGAACCCCGCGTTGCGTCCGGTATCGGGCCGTTCCCGTCGCAAGGTGCGCTCGTGAGCCGGCCGATCCTGCAGGTGCGCGATCTGCGCGTGGAGTACGAGACCCCCCGGGGTCCCGCCCAGGCGGTGGGCGGTGTGTCGTTCGACCTCGCCCAGGGGGAGTTCCTCGCCATCGTCGGGGAGTCGGGTTGTGGCAAGTCGACGTTGCTGTTCGCCATCGCCCAACTCCTCACGTACCCGGCGAGCATCGTCGGCGGCTCGGTGCTCTTCGACGGGGTCGATCTCACGAGCCTCTCGACCGAGGAGCTGCGTCAACATCGCTGGCGCGACATCTCAGTGGTGATGCAGAGCGCGATGAACGCCCTCAATCCGACCTTGACCATCGGCGTGCAGTTGGCTGACGCCTGTCGGGCCCACACGGACTGGAACGACGCGCGCATCGCCGAACGGTCGGCCGAGGTGCTCGCCATGGTCTCGATCGACGCGGTGCACCTGAAGAGCTACCCCTTCCAGCTGTCGGGGGGGATGCGTCAACGGGCCATGATCGCCATGGCGTTGTTGCTCGAACCCAAGCTCGTGATCATGGACGAACCGACCTCGGCCCTCGACGTGGTGGCCCAACGCTCGCTCATGCAGCAGGTCGAGGACCTGCGCCACCGCCTGGGCTTCTCGGTCCTGTTCGTCACCCACGACATGAGCGTGGTCTCGCATTTCTCGGACCGTCTGGCGGTGATGTACGCCGGCGAAGTCGTCGAACTCGACTCGACTCGGGCGGTCTTCGACGAGCCCCGACACCCCTACTCCCAGGGGCTGATGGACGCCTTCCCGTCGTTGCTCGGTGCGCCCAGGGAGTTGACCGGCATCGCCGGAACGCCCCCGTCCCTCGTCAATCCGCCGGCCGGCTGCCTCTTCGCGCCACGGTGCGCGCACGCGATGGACATCTGTCGCACGACGCGGCCCGAACTGATCGTGGACGACACGCGCGCCGTACGTTGTCATCTCGTGAATCCTCGGAGTGTCCCGTGAGCGAACCCGTCCTCAAGGTGGAGAACCTCTCGCAGTACTTCCGCGTAGGGGGACTGCGGTCGAAGGGTCTCCTGCACGCGCTCGACGAGATCTCCTTCGAGGTCGCCGCCGGTGAGATCGTCGCGTTGGTGGGCGAGTCGGGTTCGGGCAAGTCCACCATCGCTCGCGTGCTCGCGGGGCTGTACAAGCCGACCAAGGGTTCGATTGTGTTCGAGGGCCATGAGCTGCACCGCAAGACCGACCGAGCGACGCGCGGGCGCATGCCGATGGTCTTCCAGGACCCCTTCGGGTCGATCAATCCCGTGCTAAGAGTCGGGCACAGCCTGCTGCGTTCGCTGAAGCTTCACCGCAGCGACGTCAATAACGCCGACCGCGAGGCCGAAGCGGTCGCCATGGTCGAACGGGTGGGGTTGACGCCGGGCGCCGACGTGTTGCGTCGCTATCCACACGAGCTGTCGGGGGGCCAACGCCAACGCCTCGGATTCGCCCAGGCCCTCGCGTCGCGACCCTCGTTGATCCTCGCCGACGAGCCGGTTTCGATGCTCGACGTCTCGATCCGGATCGGGCTCTTGAACGTGATGAGGGCGCTGCGCGACGAAGAGGGTGTGTCGATTTTGTACATCACCCACGACCTGGCGAGTGCCCGCTACGTGGCGAACCGGATGATCGTGCTCTACGCCGGTCGCATCGTGGAAGAGGGCCTCACCGAAGAAGTCATTGGTACGCCCCGCCACCCGTACACCAAGTTGCTCATGACCACCGCCCCCGACCCCCGTCTGCCACTGGCGACCGTGGACGGCGGTCACGACCTCGGTGAGCCCCCCAAGGTCATCAATCCAGGTGCCGGGTGCCGCTTCGCCCCCCGGTGCCCTCTCGCGATGGACCGGTGCCGTACCAGCACGCCCGAGTTCGTTCAACTGTCGTCGACGCACCGAGCAGCGTGTTACGCGGTGACTGGGTCGTGAACTGGTCCCTGGTCCCCCGACCTCGCTCGTTCAAGCCGACGACGGGGGGCGTCGTTTGGGAGTCTCCGTTGCGGGTTTCGGTGCCCCCGAAGTGGCGTCACGTCGTCGAGAGCTTCGGTGACGATCTGGCGACCAGTGTCGGATGGGAGGTGCGGATCGTCGCTGCCGGTGAGGACTGCGACCTCGAGATCCGCGAGCACCCCGAATTCGCGCTGGAACAGACCGAGCTGCGAATCTCGAAGGTCACGTTCCTCTGGGCGAGTTCGGACGTCGGCGTCAACCACGCCTTCACCGTGCTGCGTCAATTGGGACCGGCCGCGCTCTGGTCGAGCACACGCGTCGAGCTGCCCAGTTTCGAGCTGCCCTCTGGCACCTTCAAGGACGGCCCGCTTTTCAAGTGGCGGGGGGTCCACCTCGACGTCGCGCGCCACTTCTTCGACGTCGAGACCGTGTGCCGGGTGATCGACCAGATCGCCGCCCACCGCCTCAACCGTCTCCACCTCCACCTCAACGACGACCAGGGTTGGCGCGTGGAGGTGCCCGCATGGCCACGATTGACCGAGATCGGTTCGCGCCGACGTTCGTCTCCACTGGGTCACGAACGCGACGGTGTCGACGACAACCTGCCCCACGCCGGTTTCTACACCGCGGGTGATCTCGAGGCGATCCGCGACCACGCGGCGAAGCGTTTCGTGCAGATCATCCCCGAAATCGACCTGCCCGGCCACGCTCAGGCGGTCATCGCGGCCTACCCCGAACTCGGCAACACGACCGAGCCCCTCGAAGTGTGGACGCGCTGGGGCATCTCTGAGCACGTGCTCAACGTGAACGATCGGACCATCGCGTTCGCTGAGGAGGTCCTGCTGCACGTGGCGAGCCACTTCCCGGGCAGTCCGGTGCACATCGGCGGCGACGAGTGTCCGACGGTCGAGTGGGAGGCCAGCACCGACGCGCGAGACCTCATGCAGCGCCTCGGCCTCGAGGATGTCCGCGAACTCCAGGGTCTCTTTACCAAGCGGCTGACGACCGCCCTGCAACGCCATGGACACGAGGTCATCGCCTGGGACGAAGTGCTCGACGCGCCGATGCTGGCGGGCACGATCATCGCGGCGTGGCGCAGCAGCGAAAAGGGCACGGAGGCCGCGGAGCGGGGCTTCGACGTCATCATGGCGCCCATGCAGTACCTGTACTTCGACTGGCTCAACAGCTCCAACTCCGACGAGCCGGTGGCGCAGGCGCTCGCGCCACACGTCACCCCCTGGGAGAAGGTCTACGAGTTCTCCGTCATTCCCGACGAGGTCGACCCGTCTCGCCGGTACCACTTCCTCGGGGCCCAGGCCGAGCTGTGGTCCGAGTACATAGCGACGCGCGAGCACCTCGACTACATGGCGTTCCCCCGCCTGAGCGCGTTCAGTGAAGTGGTGTGGGGTACCGCTGGTCCTCTCGAGCAATTCCGTCCCCGCCTCGAGGGCCACCTCCAACGGCTTGATGCGATGGGCGTCAACTACCGACCTCTCGACCCGGCGTGACGCTGACCACCACCGACGCGATCGCCGCCATGAAGAAGTCGCTGGTGGGGACGACCGGACCGACCCTCGCGCGAGTGCATCGCGCGACGGCGCGGGAACTGGGCGAGCGTCTGAGGGAACTGCGAATCAGCGCTGACCACGTTGACGAGATCACCCGTCATTGGGATGACTTCCGTGGAGATCCCCAGTGGTCGGATCTGCTGGCCTCGACTCTCGCCACGGTGGCGATCGCGCGCGGCGATTGTGACGCACCGATACCGATCTGGCCCGACTTCCCCGCCGATGACCGACTCGGTCGCTACTTCTTCTTCTACCTGTTCGCCCTCGATGCACCCGCCGCGCGCGACTACCTCGACGGCGCCGGGTTTCCTCGCGAGGTCGTCGAGCGGAGCTTTGATGTACTCGCGCGCCACTGCGCGACGCACCTGCGCAAGTGGGGGGTCATCGGAGTCGACGCCGGCTGGTGGATGTTGCCCGTACTGCGCGGTGAACTGGTGCAGGTCGGAAGCCTGCAGTACCACCGGGTGAACCTGGGTGTCGGCAGTCTCTCACCGTCTCCCTGGTACTCGGCGCAGGAGTCGGCCGAACTCGGCGTGGGTTTTCGTCACGGTGATCCAAGCATCGGATTGCACATCCCTCAGCGGACCGACTTCGCGCCCCGTGACCTCGACCGATCGATCGCCGAGGCCCGCGAGTTGTTGGGCGAAGTCTGGCCGGTGGGCCAGCGTCGATTGGCCACCTGTCAGACCTGGATGCTCGACGACCGATTGGGTCAGTACCTGGCGCCGACGAGCAATATCGTGGCCTTCCAGTCACGTTTCACGTTGCTGGCGCGCTGGCAAGAAGACGATGAGGATGTCCTGGAATTCGTCTTCCGTCGTCCCAACACCGGACTCGACGATTTGCCCCAGACCACTTCACTGGAGCGTGCCGTCGTTCGGGTGCTGCGCGAGGGTCAGCATTGGCGAAATCGAACCGGGTGGTTCGATTTCGACTGAACTCGGAGCGCAGGATTGACTTGGTGGAAGGTGGAATGTGGGGGCACGACGAGTACCGAAATATGACGCAATGTTGCAGTTTTGTGTGACTTATGACGTCATTTCTGTGAAAAACTATCAGGAACTGGTTGAAACATGTTAAATATTCACATAGGGTGGGTTCGTGGACTCTAAGACCCGCAGAGCAACCATCGCCGAACAGCTAAGAATCGAGGGCGAGGCCTCGATTTCTGAGTTGGCGGCCCTCTTTGGCACCTCCGAGATGACGATTCGCCGGGATCTGGACTTCCTGGAGATGGAGGGTCTCGCCCGCCGGGCCCGCGGGGGGGCGATATCGGTTCAGAGCCGTTCGTTCGAGCCGCCGATCCTCCAGCGCGCCACCCACATGGCGACGGCCAAACGCCACATCGGTCACGCCGCCGCCGCGTTGCTGCGCGAGAACGAAACGGTCGTGATCGACGTCGGCACGACGACTCACGAGATGGTCAAGGCCATCCCCGACGGTCTCGCGCTGACCGTGATCACGAGCTCGCTCCTCATCGCGACCGAACTCAGCACCAAGCCTTCGATCAAGACCATCCTGACGGGAGGAGTGATCCGACAGGGCGAATTGAGCCTGGTCGGTCCGCGGGCGCAGGCGTCGTTCAGCGACCTGAACTGCGACACCATCTTCGTCGGCGTCGCCGGGATCAGCGACGCCAGTGGGTTGAGCGAATACAACCTGGACGACGCCGATGTGAAGCGCGCCGCGATCAAGTCGGGTCGACGGGTCATCGTGCTTGCCGACGCCTCGAAGATCGGGCGGGTGGCGTTCGTCACGTTCGCGCCGATCAGTGTGGTCGACCTATTGATCACCAACGCGTCACCCAACAACGCCGCGATCCGGCGGATCAAGGAACACGACGTCGAAGTGCTGCACGTAGAGCCGTTTGAAGAGGAGAAGAATTGATGTCCAAATTTAGGTCGATATTTCCCGGAGTGGCCAAGCCGCTGATCGCCATGGCCCACGTACCACCGCTGCCCGGGACGCCGCTCTTCGACCAGGCGGGTGGCGTGCAGGGCCTCATCGACCACGTGAAGCGCGACACCGAGGTGCTGCTCGAAGGGGGCTTCGACGCCATCCTCTTCTGCAACGAGGGCGACCGTCCGTACCAGTTGAACGCTGGGCTGGAGGCGTCCGCGGTGATGACCCGCGTCGCCACGGAATGCCGACCGACCGACCGCCCCTTCGGCGTCGACTACCTGTGGGATGCGCAGTGCGCTCTGGCCATCGCGGTGGGTAGCGGCGCGTCGTTCATGCGAGAAGTGATCACCGGCTCGTGGGAGTCCGACATGGGCCCGTGGAACCCTGACGCGGCCACGCTGCTGCGCAACCGGCACAACTTCGGCCGGGACGATTTGGCGATCTTCGCCAACATCACCCCGGAGTTCGCCTCGAGCACCGGATCGCGCACCCCGGCCCAAATGGCCAAGTCGACCGTGGTCTCGAGCCTCGCCGACGTGATCCTGGTGTCGGGACCGATGGCGGGCAGCGAGCCCGACGTCGAGACCGTCGCCAGTGTTCGCGAGGCGCTCGACCCGTCGGTGCCCGTCCTGCTCAACACCGGCGCGAAGGCGGCCACCATCGCCCAGTACCTCAAGTACGCCGACGGATGCATCGTTGGTAGCGACCTCAAGCGTGACGGTTACACCTGGAACGAGGTCGACTCCGAGCGCGTGAAGCGCTTCATTGATGCGGCCCGAAGTGCCTGATCCTGGCGGACTCTTCTTAGGGGTCGACCTCGGTTCCTCGGGGGTCAAGGCGATTCTGCTCGATCCCGAACAGGGCATCGTCGCCTCGTCGACACGCGGCATCGCGCTCTACAGCGAACGACCCGGCTGGGCCGAAGCCGATGCCCTCGACTGGTGGGATGCGCTCTGTGAACTCGTGCCGGAACTGCTCGAGACGGCTGGCGCGACCAAGGGCGATATCGGCGCGGTCGCGGTCAGCGGCATGGTTCCCGCGGTGCTCTGTGTCGACGCCGAAGGCCGACCGCTGCGGCGGGCGATCCTGCAGAATGACGCGCGGGCGACTAAGGAGATTCCCGTCATCCGGGAACGATTGGGCGACTACGACCTGCTGAGCCTCACGGGATCGGTGCTCTCTCAGCAGTCGGTGGCGCCCACGGGTCTCTGGCTCGCCCAAAACGAACCCGAGGTCTGGTCGGCTACCGCCGCGGTCCTGGGTTCGTACGACTGGATGGCGCGCGCCCTCGGTGGTGACGCCCACGTCGAGGAGAATTGGGCGCTCGAGAGCGGCCTCTACGGATTCGACCAGCGGCCGCTCGCGAAGGTCCAGGAGGCGACGGGTGTGGCGTGGCCCGCCATGCTCGACGTCCGCGAACCGGGCGCCGTGGTGGGCACCGTGAGCGCCGACGCGGCGCGAGCGACGGGGCTGGCGGAAGGTACTCCGATCGTGGTCGGTGGGGCCGACCACGTCCTCTCCGCCTACGGGGCGGGACTGGTCAACGACGGCGACACGCTTATCAAATTGGGTGGGGCCGGCGACATCCTGTCGGTGAGCGATCGGATGTTCCTCGACGCGCGTCTGTATCTCGACAAGCACCCGATGCCGGGCAAGTGGCTGCCCAACGGCTGCATGGCCACCAGCGGCTCGCTGCTGCGCTGGGAACAGTCCATCTTCGACGACGTGCCCCTCGCTACCCTCGACGACCAGGCCGAGGTGAGCACGCCGGGCGCGCTCATCACCCTGCCCTACTTCCTCGGCGAGAAGACGCCGCTGCACGACCCCGACCTGCGCGGGGTCATAATCGGGCTGCACCTGGGCACGTCCCGTGGTGACATCCATCGTTCGTTCCTCGAGGCGATCGCCTACGGATTCCGGTCCCACTTCGACGTCTTCGCCGAGGGAGGGCTCACGGTCGGTGCCACCCGGATCACCAACGGCGGCTCCAAGTCGCGTCTGTGGCGCGAAATACTCGCCGACGTGCTCAATCGCGACCTGATCTCGATCATCAGCCATCCCGGCGCGTCCTACGGCGCGGCGGTGATCGCCGCAATCGGGGTCGGACGGATCACCGACTGGTCCTACGTCGTCGGGTCCCTCGAGCAGGGTGAGATCATCTCGCCCCGACCCGAGCGCGCCCGCATCTATCAGGAGCGCTATCAGCAGTTCCTCGAACTGAGCAACGTGACCACGCCGTTCTCCCACCAACTCGCAAGGAGTCAGTCATGAGCAGTCCAGTCGCCGCCGTCACCGGGGCGGGATCGGGAATCGGTGCGGCGATCGCGCGCGAGCTCGGTCGCCGCGGCTTCCACGTGGTCGTCACCGATGTCGATCTCGTCAGCGCCCGATCGGTCGCCGGCGACATCGACAGCGCCGAGGCACTCGCGCTCGACGTCACCGACCCCGAGGCCTGTGAGGCGCTGGTACGCGCCGTCGTCGCCACGCACGGACGCCTGGATGCCTGGGTCTCCAATGCAGGAATCTCGAAGATGCAGCGCTTCGTCGATGTCTCGCCGGCCGACCTGCGGCGAAACTTCGAGGTCAATACCTACGGCGTCTTCTACTGCGGTCAGTCGGCGGCACGCGCGATGATCGAGTTAGGTACCAAGGGCGTCATCGTGAACACCGCCTCGATGGCGGCCAAGGCCGGTGGTGTGCCGTTCCTCTCGGACTACGTGGCGAGCAAGTTCGCGGTCCTCGGACTCACCCAGGCGATGGCCTACGAGCTCGCCCCGCACGGAATCCGGGTCAACAGCGTGTGCCCCGGCTTCGTCGCCACGGCGATGCAGACGCGTGAACTCGCGTGGGAGGCCTCGCTGCGCGGCGTCGAGCCCGACGTTGTGAAGTCGATGTGGGTCGATGCGACGCCGCTGGCCCGCCTCGAGACGCCCGAGGACGTGGCGAAGGTCGTGGCCTTCTTGGTCTCGGACGACGCGGCGTTCATCACCGGTGAGTCGATCTCGGTCAACGGCGGGGCCTACATGGACTGACGCGTCGACTCATCGATGCGCCCGGTCCCACGTGGTGATCAGATCGGAGCCCCCGTCACGGGTGGGTCCGGCTCAGAGGAATGACGCGTGTCCGACCATGCCGGCCGCCACGGTGGCGTTGGTCGCCTCGTCGATCAGGACGAAGCTGCCGGTCACGCGATTGGCCCGATAGTCGTCGACGACCACCGGGTGGGCCAACTGCAGTGTCGCGAGCCCGATGTCATTGGTGGTGAGTGTGGTGGACTCGTCGACGTCCAGTCGGGCGATGTCGATGATGCCGTTGATGGACTTCACCCGCACGGGGGTGACCTTCGTCGTGTGCTTCAAGCGAAGACGCTGGCCAACGGTGAGTGGGTGTTCGCCGAACCAGCAGATGGTGGCGACCACTTCGTTGGCGACCCGTGGTAGGGGGCCGGCCGCAATCATGTCGCCCCGCCCGGCATTCGTGTCGTGGGCGAGGGCGATGTCGGCGGCCATGCCGACCGAGGCCTCGTTGATTGGTTCACCCCCGAAGTTGATGCCGGTGATCACGGTCTCGACGTTGGCCGGCAGCAGGGTCACCCGGTCGCCCACGTGCAGCGAATCACCACAGACCATGCCCGCGTAGGTTCGCCCGCCGCCGGGTTGGCGAAGCACCCATTGGACCGGCAGCCGGGCACCCAACGTGGCGGCTTGTTCCCAGGCTCCGGCTTCGGAGCTTTCGAGGGCGTCGAGCACCGTCGGGCCGCGGTACCAGGGGAGGTTGGACGACGACTCGACCACGTTGTCGCCCAAGAGTGCGGAGGTCGGGATGACGTGGACCGACTCGAACCCCAGTTGACGCGACAGCGTCTCCACTTCGTCCACCACCCGCTGGAAGGCCAGCGCGGACCAGTCGACCACGTCCATCTTGTTCACCGCGACGACGATCGAGCGCACCCCGAGCAGGGCGGCGATGCAGAGGTGGCGACGGGTCTGTTCCTTGAGGCCGCTCGCCACGTCGAGTACTACGAGTGCCAGGTCGGCGGTCGAGGCCCCGGTCGCCATGTTGCCGGTGTACTGCACGTGACCGGGGCAGTCGGCGATGATGAACTTGCGCGTGGGGGTGGTCGCGTACCGGTAGGCGACATCGATGGTGATGCCCTGCTCGCGTTCGGCACGCAGTCCGTCGGTGACGAAGCTGAGGTCGAGGTCGCCGACGCCGCGCTTCTCCGAAGCCGCGACGACGGCGTCGATCTGGTCGTCGAACAACTGGCGGGTGTCGACGAGGAGCCGACCGATCAACGTGGACTTGCCATCGTCGACCGATCCGATGGTCGCCAGACGCAGCAGGTCCTTGGTGGCGAGTTCCATTTAGAAGTACCCCTCGCGTTTGCGGTCTTCCATGGCCGTCTCGGAGAATTTGTCGTCGGCGCGCGTGGCACCGCGTTCGGAGACGTTGGCGACCACGATCTCGTCGATGATCTGGTCGAGGGTCGTCGCGTGGGAGAGCACCGCACCGGTGCAGTTGGCGTCACCCACCGTGCGAAAGCGCACCGATCGACGTTCGACGGTCTCGTTGGGTCGGGGCTCGACGAAGGGGCC